>ERZ777011.130-NODE-130-length-116276-cov-7.203337_pt1 | contig 116276 bp, 114 predicted proteins | sample MGYA00374964_ERZ777011 | MGnify/ENA primary metagenome ERZ777011 (study PRJEB29310, sample SAMD00008975) | mouse gut metagenome | study: EMG produced TPA metagenomics assembly of the Metagenome analysis of fecal microbiota from mouse which was promoted... | reverse complement strand
TTATGTATTTGATATTCAAACCATTAACAACTAAAATATTAAATTATATAGGACATAGATAATTACAAATTACAATTTAACGAGGGGGTGCAAAATGAATGTTGGAGAAAGAATAAAAAAGACGAAAAATCAAAAAAACAATAGTTTTCATCAAGACATAATTAGAAATTACAATTTAGGAGTGAGATTATGGAATGGATATTTGCTGATATAATAAATAGTACCAAAGTACCTAAAGTAGTAAAGTATATTGCAATAACTTTGCTAGTGGGATTTTTAGAATTTTTATTTATTAGCATTGCTATAAATGGTGTTTCAAAATTTGCTATGCCTGTTGGGATTAGCCTAGCAATAATTTTCTTTATAGTTTATATTTATTTAATCATTAAAATTAAAAAATATAATTACATTAACAAAGATAGTGATGATTAAATTACAAGCATACTTTAAGATGTAAATAATTTAATATTTGCCAGTAGAAAGATATTTTAAAGAAAATGGTTTTAATACTTTAGTAATCAATAGTTTAACTACTAAAAATAATTATGATACTTTAAGAAAAACGAAGACAGATACAAAAGATTGTATGAGATTAGCCAAGTTATTTTTTGTTAATGAGGTAGAATATCGTGATTTATCAAAGAAGGATTTATATGCAAATCTAAAAGCAATGACAAGACAATATTTTTATCTAACACAATTAAATGTTAGTTGTAAAAATAGATATAAGAGACTAATTAATATTTGTTTTCCAGAGTTTGAGGAAATATTCAAAGGCAGTAGAATTTATGAAGAAACAGTTTTAAATTTTATAAAAACTTTCCTCATGCTTATATTGTTAAAGAAAAAAGAATAGATGCTTTATATAACAACTTGTATAAAACCAATTCAAGACATGATTATTATTACAAAAGATTAGCAAATAAAATTAAAGAGATTTCTCTTAATTCTTATCCAGGAGTAGATAAAGATCATTCAGATGTTAAAAACTTATCAGATATGGCAAGCATTTTACAAGAAAACATTAAGGCAATAAATGAGTTAAAAGACAAGATGATTGAAACAGCAAAAGAATCACCTTACTTTGATATTATCAATTCGTTTTAATTCATAACTTAATTTACTCATATAAAAACTTCGTTTCTATTTTGTCCAAGAAATGGGGCATATAAAAGTAGTTAACTTTAATATCAACATTTTTATTTTTTATAAGAAAAAATTGTGTTATAATATGTAATTAAAAAGGGAGTAATTTTATGAGTGATGTAACAAAATTTAGTTTGCCAGAATCAAATAGTTGGTATTACAAAAATGGATATTTAACAATTGATTTAGAATTATTTGGAAAAAATCTTTGCGCAATTTTTAATGAATTTATTGGAGAGTATTATTATTTTCAAAAATTTACACCAACAATAAAAACAGATAATAATCGACCTATATGGCAACAAGGAGAGGAAAATAGAGTGTTGGTAATTATAAGCCCTAATTTATATGATGAAAGATCACCACAAAATTACAATAAAATTAGGGTGGCTCATATGGCATATCCAGGGCCTCAATATTTAAAATCTTACACTTTGCAATCAAAAGAGTATCATTCTATGTTTTCTAAAAGACCTTTAAAATTAGCTGAAACAGACTTTTTATTGTATTTTGGAAAGAGCGTATGTGAGCAAGTTAATTTGGGATATGTTGAAAATGGTCAATTTATACCAACTAGTGATTTTCGAACGAAAAAAGTATTGGAAATAGAATATACAAATTCACAATATTCTCTAGTTGAAGATTTCATAAAAGAGATTTTTAATTATAAAATTGTTAATAAAAAGCCGATTTTAGACCAAAACGATATGAATATAGTTTTAGAACAGCTTGGAATAAGCAGAGAATATAAATTGCATGAATTGGTAGGAGTTTTAAAATCTATGCAGGAAGAAGCTATCGAAAAGCTATTGAGAAGTAGTAAGGTTGGAAAAACCCTAAATTTGAAAAATGTAAAAAAAAATAAGTAAATTGTATTTTTATTATTTATAAAATGAGTTAGAAATATTTAATTAATCTTTTATTAATTCGTGCAAAAAAAACTTGTGTTTTGGCTATTAATAATTATTTAATAACAATAAGTAGTTAAAATTCACAACTTGAAGAATATAATAAAGAATGTATGATCAAATGTTTATTCTTAATTTTGTTAAGTGTTATTTTAAACGTTATTGCAGAATCTATTTCTTCTAATATAGTGAGAAAAAAACCAGTGCTAGCATTAAGATGTGAATAATTTACTAAGAGTTAACTTTATTGTTAACTCTTTTTTTGTTATAATTAGTATGAAGAGAAAATATTGCGCTTTTAGTGTGTTATCAGAAAAAGAAAATATTTTAAATCTATATGGTGTAGAAGTTTAAAGGAGTATTTGTGTTAAAGAGAATAGGTATAATAAGCATTTTATTAATATTAGTATTAATGGTAACTAGTTTTATAACTAGCTACATTGATAGTGGAAGAGTTACTACTAATCATGAACCTAAATTTACGATAAAAATGGTAAGTGAAGATGGTGGGAAAGTGACATATTATGGACTTTTTTATAAAGTTATTAGATATGTTGGTGTTTCACCTAATGAGCCGTATGAAAGTAATATTGGGGCAAAAATGGGTTCTTGGTTTATGAAATATGAATTAGAAGAAAAGAAAAATATTATTGTTGAGTATGAGGATAAAAAAATTTTAATAGATAAACAAGAAGACATTGATACAATTTATAATATTGTAATAAATTCGAGGTATGATTTAGAAACGTGTAATGGAATTAGTACACATATAATAACTATTGATAATGAAGTCTATAATTTAAAAGAAGGTTGTAGTGAAATTCAAAAGGATTTTAAACAAGCAGCAGTTTCTAAAGATGATTTAAATACACTTTTGAGTATAATAGAATCTTATTAATTATTAAGGTGACAATATGAGTATATATAATATTTTTATGGAAATATGTAAAAGAAAATAATCAAAAAGAAATTAAAATTTAATGAGGTGATAAATTATGTATGATATTAATAAACTTCCTGATTTTTATTCTGTAAGAGATTTTGAACAAATAGATTATTCTTTTTTAGGAATGGACGATAAAAAGTGTTTCTGTTTTTTTGACAATGGTTTTTCATCAAATATAATTGAGCCAAATAAAAGAGATATTAAGTTTATTTGGGATGGCTTTATTCTTTTTGTTGATAAAAATGTTTCTTTAGAAGATATTAAAGCAGGTATTAACTTACATGATGCAAGGTTAGTTGCATTGCAAAGAACTAATTTATTTGGAGAGAAGAGTAACGGGAAAATGGTTCGTGAATATATTATAAATAGTTTAGAAAGTAAAGGAATACCTATTCAAGAAATGAGCGATTTTAGAAGTGTAGATGGTTATCCTTCTAAATGTGATTTATGGTCAACACGAGATGAATCAGTTTTAATTGATGCAGCTGATGTTACAGGATCGGGAGATGCCTATTATTATAAAGATGCAACTTTTAATTACGAAATAACTTTTAATGTTAGCCATATACCGAGTTTTCTTTATAGTCACAAAGGAGCAATTGTTTTGAAAGGAGAAAATAGTCAAGCAATATCAAGACTTGTTGATAATGATGAAAATTTAAGAGATTACTTAGCTATGTTGATTGGCGATGATAAAGTTCATTCTTATATTGAGGGAAGAGACTTAACGGGAACTAGTATTTCGACATTAGTTGGTAATTTAAAAAGGTAAGTAATTTATGTATGGTTTTATAGTAGATTTTAGTGTATAATATATTCGGTTTATTTTTTTAGGAAGTGGACTCATGAAAAAAACGGAATTGATAAGTGAACTTAAAAATACAAAGATAATTGCTCATCGATTAGGATATCAAATGACTGAATATCCAGAAAATTCTTTTGAAGTTTTAGATACTATCTTTAAAAGTAAAAAGTTACTTAATAGTTGTGATGGTTTTGAGTTTGATATCGTTTTTACAAAAGACCATAAACCGGTTGTTTTACATGATAAATTTATTGATGATGTAACGGAAGAACATGGTTTAGTAGCCAACTATACTCTTGCTGAGTTAATAAACATGAATTTTAGCTTTAGACATATTTATAAGGATAAAAAGAAAAATATAACCTATAAAATAATGTCTTTAGAAGCTTTATTAAGCTTTTTTAATGACAAGAGGAAGTTACTAGGAAGTAAAGAAATAAAGATTGAAACGAAAGATTATTTATTTACAAGAAGAAATTCTCTTAGTGTTAGAAATTTAAGGATATTAGCTGATATTATTCATAAGTATCCAAAAATTAAAAAAAATATTACTCATTTATCTTACTGGCCACTTAATTTAATACTTTTAAGAAGAATTCAATTAAGGCGTGGGTATTTTGTAACGAAAAGTGATTATCTTTGTGATATAAAATTGCCAATATTTTTTTCTAGATTTATGCCTTTTTTAGAACGTATATCTTTAAGAATAAAAGATAATGACTTAAGAAAGATTGACAAGAATAACTCAAAGCTTGTAAATAAGAAAATTAAATTTGATCGATTTTGGATGAAATATTCTAATGTAATAAGTGAAAAAAATATGAAGTATTCAATTGATAAGTTTGGCAGTGTAGGAATATATACATTAAACCGAATTAAAGATATTGAAGAATTTTCAAAACACATTAGTTATGAGTTCTTTAAAGATAACATAAAGTACATAACCTTTACAGCAAATAGTCCAATTTATCTAAAAACACTAGAAAAAACACATAGAAAATGAGTATACTATTAGTGTACTTATACATTGTCTCATAGCCAAGCGGTAAGGCATCAGGCTCTGACCCTGACATTTCGTAGGTTCGAATCCTACTGAGACAACCATATGATAATAAACACATAATTGTGTTTTTTTATTTGACAGTTTTTAACTCTAGTGCTAGAATTAGGTAAATTTTTTGAAAGGAAGATTGTTATGTTTAACTATTATATGGTAGATCATCATAATAGTCTGCACTTGTTTAATCGACATTAAAAATTGTTCGTGATACAAGTGTTATTTATGGTGCTTGTATCTAGTATTTAAAAATAAAAATGCTATACATTTACTTTTGTATAGCATTTTTTAGTGAAAAAAATAAAGGATATAAGATTATGGAAAATATGTATGTAGAAAAAAGTATTATGAAAGTAAATGTGACTGTGAAGAAGAAATAAAAGAAAAAAATGGAGAGTCAGTTAGATTTTTAAGAAGAATTGTATATGGTTCAGGAGATGCCTATTACTTTAAAGATTATGTATCAAGTAAACATTTTACTTATATAAGTAAACCATTTTAATAATTGCATATAGGCTTTCAACAATTGTTGGCGCTGATAGAATAATATTGGTTGAAGATGGAAAAGTTACTGGTGAAGGTAAACATAAAGATTTATTAAAAAAGAATAAAACATATAAAAAAACTTTATGAAAATGAAACATTAGAAAGTTAGCTATTTTAACTTTTTCTCTTTGTTTTTCTTTTGTTTTGACTTATAATTAGGTTTAGGAAGGATTAGAAGCATGTAATTATGTTAATAGTTTAATTGGTGAGATCAGTACAGAAGCAGATGTTTTGGTACTCTCAGGGGGAGACCATTTATATTGGTACAATAATGCAGGATATGAATTAAGTGAAAATACTTTGTATGAAAGTGATAAACAAAAATATATGCTAAGTGCTACTAAATCTGATGAATATGATGCAGACGCTTTAAAAAAATCTCTTGATGCTATAAGAGATAAAAGTGATAATCCACTTTGGTTTGATGGGGCTCGTGCGATGAAAATTATTACTAATGTAATATTTCATAAAATAAATGCTAAATTTATTGTTCCAACTAGTATAAATATGGAGGATGGAATAAAATCATATTTAAATAATAAATGAATATAGTATTAATAGTTAGTTTTTAGAAAAAAACTCTTTGACCCCGATATTTAATGGTGGTAAAATATAATTTCCGATGGAGAAGGGAGTTAGTTTTATGAGTATGGATATTTTAAGTTATACAAAAAAAAGAGTTCTAGAATTAGAAAAAGAGAAACAAAATATAAAATTTTATGAAGAAAATATTTCCTTACTATTAATGCCTTTAGAAGATTTACTTGGCCAAACAGAATTATCTTTATCTATGCTTCCCATTGACTTTATTTTTTCTTTAAATGGACAATTAAGTGATAGAACTTTACGTGTTTTTGATATTCTTGGCTTGGATAAAACGAGAGTACCAAAAGAGGTAGATGCTAGCGAATATGCGGAATTTTTATTAAATATTGATGCATCTTTAAACAGAATTGGTTTATCAATAAATATGAAAATGAATGCTGAGCAAAGAAAGCACTTTAATGAGTTAGCATATCAAATTGAAGCAGATAAAACACAAGAAGTCGTAATTACATCATTTATATCTTGGGAGAAAATTGTTAAAAGAATTGTTTTTGCTGGAGTAGAAAGTCACGTAGTTTCTTACTTAGAAAATAAAGATAGAGACATTTTAACTACAACGACAAGAGAAGTTATGAAAATGTGTAATAATATTAGACTTAGTGATTATGAAATAAAAGATCACATTGTTTCGATTCTTGAAAGTCAAGGCTTGGAGATATTTAATTTAAGGGAAGTTGATTGGGAAGAATTTGAACATTTCAAGAGAAAGACGAGGAAAAGATAGCAAATGCATTTGCTTTTTTTTCTGTATTGAGTTAACATAGTTAAACAAATGAGGTTGAAAAAATGAAATTAATTAATAAGGAGAAACTTCCTAGTTTAGATTTATATATATTGCTTGCGGAATTTAGAGAAAAAGCAGAGAACAGAAAAAAACTATTTAAATCTTTCATAGATATTCTTCTTTCAGCTTTATTTTTTTATTTTACTATTAAGTTTAATGTGGGTTTTATAACTTGTGCTATAGGATTTGTTTTATGTTCTTTCTATAGATTTAAGGAATTAAATAATTCGGGATATTCTTTAAAAGATTTATTTAAAAAGAATCAAGAAGATGAAGATGAATTAGAAAAATACTATACGTATGAATACAAGGAATATCTAGCTTTAACCATAACAGAAGATGAAAATAATTATAATAAGACAGTTGATGCTCAATTACAATCTTCATTTGGTGATAATTGTATTCTTGGACTTGACGAAACTGTTTCTGTTTTAGCTAGTCAAGTTGAGAGTTATTATAATATGTATTTGATGCCCAAGTCTGTGATGACTAATAATGAGTGGGATACTTTATTTGATAGCATCTTTATCTTATTTGAAGAAAAAGAGATAACTAGTGTTTTTTATCAGACTATGGGAGCTTATTTAAGAGATACACTTGCTACGGTTTTAGTCAAGAAAAGAACGACGTTATCATTAAGTGATTTTGTTGATAACATTAATGTTATTAACAATTTGGTTGCCGATACAACACCTGTTTCTTTTACAGAAGAAGATATTAATATTCTTAAGAGGCAAATAGAAATATGTACAGAAGTACACAGAATAGATGGTGTAAGAAAAAGCAATGTTGTTAACTTTAACGATTATAAAAAGAAAACATTAAAATAAGGATACAAAAGTATCCTTATTTTGTGTAAGTGCAAAATCTCTTCCATTCTTTTTGAGTTGCTTTTAAAAATCTTTTTGGCTTTAAAATGTGTGCACCATTTTTTAAAATAGTTTCTTCAAAAGAATCGTTTAAAACATTACCATAATTATATTTAATTTCTTGATTTATACAAGAAGCATCACATTCTGTTATTGTTCCACTGGGATTAACAGATATATCTGGACCGATCAGGCATATGCCATTTTTATCAAATTTTCCATTTTTGAGATAGGTAAGATATTTTTTTGTTGGTCTAAGTGGCACAGTTGTTTCTTTTGGCAATAATATTGCATTTCCTTCACGAAAAGGTGGAATATCAATTCCCCTTGTGCCATAAAAATATTTACTTTCTTTATATCTTTTAAAATTTTCTAAAAATTCTGCATAAATACCTAAACGTTTTATTTCGGATAAATGATATTTATCAAGAGAAATGGCAAATGTTGCATTAACAATTTCTTTGCCGATATAATTATCAATTTCTTCAAGGAGTCTAAATAATTCGGGTGTATATATAGTTCCATTGATTGTGATTGTGAGTTCATCTATATTTATTCTTTTTTCAATAATATAGGTGATAATTTTTTCCAGTCGATTTAATATTAAAGTGTTTTCACCACCACAAATAGTTAATGTTGATGCATATGCGGTTTGGTTCAAAGTGGCTTCGATTATTTCATCACTCATATCATTATTTTTTCTATCTCCTAAAAGACAATGACCGCAGTTCAAATTACATCTTGTTGTAGTAATTAAAGCAAGCGTTATAAAAGCGTGTTTTTTCAACTAAATCACCTCAGGTAGAGCTTATTATACCACGCATTTTTAGGTATGAAAATACTATAATATATGATATAATTGGAATGATGGGAGTGCGTACTTATGGGATATGTTGAAAAGACTAACTTCGAGTATAAAATAAAAGACAATTCTTTATGTGTATCCCATGCGGATTATCAGTACTTAAAAAATGATAAGAAAATATTTGGGAATGGCATTAGTTTAAATTTATTAAATTTGATTTTAAATGATGAGGATGTATTTAATTATACAGTACTAGTTTTTTCAGGTGTGTTAAAAAGTTTCGATATTCATGTTACTAATGATAATGGAATTTTGCTAAGAAATTATATATCTAAAAAAAATATTTATTCGGCTTTTGTAAAGGCAATAAGTAGTGGTGATATTGAATTTACCGATAAAACACGAAAAAATTTTCATATCTTTCAAGAAATGGCATTAGTAAGTTTTTATGAACAATGTCACAAAAATGAAGAATTTGTATTTGATATTGAGGGAGTTTCCTATAAATTTAAAGTAAGTGATTTTTTTGAACTTTTAAAAATGAAGCCTTTAGAATTAGTTGATAAGATTACTAAAAGTGATGAATTATATGGCGTAAAAAAAGAGTATTTTATTTTAGCGTTAAAGGTTTATTTTACTAGAAATTATATTGCGTCTGATTATGTTTTTTCGTCAAGTTTTTCTAAAAATTATGAGACATTAAAGAAAGATTTATATGTTGATACAGCAGCTTTAAATGTGGATTATGGTAAACCAAAGGAAGAAATTGAAGTTGATAGAGAGTTTGAAAGCTACATTTTAAATGGAATAAGAGAAGATTTTACCCCTTTAGAAAAAGCTGTTTACATATATTTGAAAATGTGTAAAGTTTTAACCTATGATGAAGAATTTTTTGCTGCTTGTGAGAGAGGAAAAGCTGCTTTAAAACATAAAAATCTTAAACATTTAAGGGAGATAAATTTAAGTAATAATTCAGTAGTATGTTATGAATTTTGCGAACTTTATGCTTATTTTTTAAGAAGCGTTGGCTTATCTGCTAATGCAAGATATTCGAATGAAGAGTATGGAAGTGGTCACACAATTGTCAGGTTTAGAGCAGAGAAATATGTTGGTATGGCCGACCCACTTACTTCAATTTTTCAAGGGGATTTATTTGGCGTTAAATTGAATAAAGAGCCAGAAGGATTAATATTCTTTAACAATATGGCGGAATCTCAAATAGAATTTAGAAATACAATAAGGAAAATGCAAGAATATGTTAATTGTGAAGAACGGTTTGACTGTGACACTAACATAAAGAATAGCTCATTTGATGATTTATTGTCGCGTTATAAGGGTGTTACAAATAATTTTAAAGAGATTCCTTTAAATGAAAGAATTGCTACTTTTTTTGAAAAAGTTAAAACTATGAAATCTCTAAAAGGAATAGATGCTTTTTCTTACATAATGATGCTATGTGATATGTTTTTTTCGGAAGATGAAAGAAAAAACAATGTTATATTTGAACTAGTAAAAACTAACGATACAAAGGAAAGTGATAAAGAACTTATGCCAATTGGTGTTTTAGTTGTAAACACTAATGGATTTTCTGAAATAAGTTATGAAAATAGTTATTATCTTTATTCTGATAATGAAGGATTTGAGCCAATTTCTTACTATACTTTAAGTGAAGGGTTCCAAAGTGAAAAATATGCTTATAGAAAAGATGAACGAATTAATACAATTCCGGGAATAGATGGAACAAGAGGAAAGACACTATGATTGAAAAATTAAGATTGATTAATAAAGATATTATTGATACTACATTAGATAGTAATGTTAAAGATAGACATTTAATTATAAATGAAATAATGGAAGATGATAATTGCTTTTTTAAGATGAATATTGAGTATGCATATGCGATACTAAGAGATTTAGGGATACCAGAAGAAGAATTAGAATATATTTATTTTAAATTAATTGATCCAAAAGAAAGGAATGATTAAATGGAGTATTTAGATATTTATACAGAAGATGGAGAATACGTAGGAAAAGAAGAAAGAAGTATTGTACATCGCGATGCTTTGTGGCATAAGACAGTCCACTGCTGGCTTTATGATAAAAAAGGTAATATATATTTTCAGATAAGAAAAAAAGAGGGTAAATTTTATACAACAGCATCAGGTCATATACAGTCTGGTGAAAGTGTCCAAGAAGGATTTGCTCGTGAGATAAAAGAAGAAATTGGTATAGATGTTAATATTGATAATTGCATTTTAGTTGATGTTGTTAAATTTATTATGGATCGCGATGAGAAAGACGGAACAGTTTTTCGTGATCGTGCTTTTGCAAACGTCTATATATGCGATTTTGAAGAAGATATTGATTCCTTTGATTTTGATTCAAACGAGATAAAGGGATTAGTTAAAATGAATGCTAAAGAAACTTATGAACTTATAAATGGTAATATAGATTCAATAAGTGCTACATATATTGTGCAAGATGGTGAGTATTTTAAAACTTATGATGAAGTTATAAAACAGGATAATTTTTTAGTAAATCCAGGCGAAACAATTGTTGGGAAATATGGAGATGTTTTAAGAAAAGTAATAAGTGTAATAGAATAACTAAAAATGACGTACTTTATTTGCTTTTTATTGGTTGTTTATGCTACAATAAACCGTAGTGTTTAGGGGGAATAAAAGTGTTAGATAGAATTAAACAAGAATATAAAAGTGCAAGAATGGAAATTTATAAATGTATTATTACCAAAATGCATTTTTATAAAGGACATACGCTAAGCGAGCTATCTTTTTTTAAAGCTTTAGAAAAGATACTTGAAAAACATAATGATTTAGATTTATTTGAAGAATTATGTTTTTATTCTCATGAAACTTTTAGAGCTAGGGAAGTAAATATTATAAAATACCCTTCTAAGCTATTAACATCTTTAAGTGTTCTACATTTTAAAAGTTTATATAATCTTGTGATTAAGGATGAAAAACAACTTGTTTCGGACTGTTTATTTATTAAAGACTTAATTGAGTTTTTAGAAGGAAAAGTTAGAATGTTTTATGATTTTGATGGGTTGAGAGAATTCTTAGACAATGCTGATTTTTCACTGAAAGAAAAAGCGGATATTGTTGTGCAAATAGTCACAAAGAACAGCGATATAATTTTGAGTGAAGACTTTAATACTTCTTGTGATGATGATTTGAAGGCCAAAGAAGTTAGAGATGTTTTTCTATCTGTGGCAGATTTTGTATTAGATAATAAAGATGCAGGAAAAGAATCTTCTTCATTAAATAGTCCTGCTGGTGATCTTATCGATGATTTATTATCGAAATATCAAATTGATATAGAAAAATTTCAAAAATACTGTGCTAATGTTATCAATTGTCATAATATTGCTAATTTTGTAAGAGGTAATTCTATTTCAGATGCTGATTTTTTTAATTCTTTATCGAAATTAGGGTTTGAGGATATAAGTGGTATCTTAATAGGAAGAAGAAAAAAGAAAGAAGAAAAGAAAAGTAAACAAGCTTTTAGAGAAGAAAATATAACGGCTAAGAAGGTAGTTAGTTCTAAAAAGCCGACGAGACAGTTATCTAAAAAAGAACAAAATAAAATCTTAAATGAAATAAAAAGAGTATATGATTTTGACAATGATATGTGTCTAACGACTCTATCTATGAATAAAATTATTGAGTATACTTCTAAATTAATGCTGATAAATGCTGATAAAAAAACCATCGAAAGATTCTTGCTTTCATTTGAAAAAAGATTAAGACAAAATCCAATTAATGGTTATCGTGAGTTAATGGGTAAAATGAGATATTTGATAACAGATGAGTTAACGCTTTCTTATGTAGAGGAAATAGAAGCAACACTAGATAAACTAGTTTATGAAGTTGATTTAAAAAAGGGATTAGAAAGTATTAGTGAATATCTTAAAGTTGTAAATAGTATAATAGACTCGAATTTTACTTATGAGTATAGTCGAGCTGAGGAATTGTTAGGAAGTGTTGATGATGGAAAAAGCCCAAAGAGTTTGTAATTATTATGTTTTAGCGGTAAAGTTAAAAGATGTAATTAGAAAAGGATATATAAATGTGTGTGTTAGTCGTGAGAGAATGGAGTCTGTTGCAGAACATGTTTATGGAACTTTAAATCTTGCGATTGCGATGTATTATACCTATGGTATTAAAGTTGATTTAGCTAAAGTATTACTTATGTTATCAATACATGAAGTAGAAGAAATTAAAATTGGCGATGTTGCGATGACTGACCCTAATTATGAAGAAGCTAAAAAAGAAGCCAAGAAAGCTGTAAAAGAAGTTTTTTCGTGCTTTGAAGAGTCTGAAGTTTTGGAGAACTTAATTGAAGAGTTTGATAAAAGAGAAACAGATGAAGCAATTTTTGCCTATCTTTGTGATAAACTTGAATGTGATTTGTATGTTAAAGTTTTAAGTGAAGAAGAAAACTTTGATATTGAGGCATTAAAGAAAAAAGATAATTATTTTAGTAGGAAAATTGTTAATGGTGATGAGACCCTTGCTGAAATTTGGCTTCCAGGGGATGAAGATAAGTTTAAAGACCATGAATACTTTAGAGAAGTTTTTGAGTATGCAAGAGATCATAAAATATTGAAAAAAGTGGGTAGTGAATGTGAAAGAAAAGAAGGAAAAGAATGATATTAAACTTAGTAGTGTGTTTAAATATTTAGTTTATTCGTATAAATATGCTAAAAAAGAGAAGTATTATCTGTTTTTAGTATTAATCGCTAATGTTTTATTAACAATTATTTCTGTTGCTGTTCCAGTTTTTAATGCTAAACAAATTGTTGCATTAACGGATGGGAATTGGACAAGATTAATTATAATAATTGTATCTATATTTGGGTTAGAGATACTTAGAAATTTGGGAAGGCTTATCTATGGTACTTCTTGGACTAAATACTTTTATAGTGTAAAGAAAAATATTCAATTAGATTTAGCCGATGAAATTTTAAAGGTTACACAGGAGGACTTAAATAATAATTCAAGTGGAGTGTTTATTGAACGATTAAATAATGATACTGAGAAATTAACGGATATTTTTCTTGATTTATTAGATTGGTTATCCTCAATTGTTGGTGGTATTGGAGTTTTTATTAGTATCTTCTTTATTAATAAATTAATCTTTTTTATTTATTTAGTATTTATTTTAATCCTTTTCTTCTTTCAGAAAAAAACACAAGATATTCTTATGAAAAAGAGAAAAATACATATTAAAAATCGTGAAAAAGTTAATGGTTTTACATCAGAGATTGTTAGAGGAGCAAAAGACATTAAAATATTAAATGCTGAAAAGTCTTTCTTGCTTCATGCTTCTAAAATAATGGATGTATTAAAAGAATCAGGGGAAGATTTAAATACCACTCGTTCGAAAATGAATTTCTTAAATGGTGATATAAGAGATTTACTTGATTTAATTATTGGTTTACTAGGCGTTTATTTTATCATGAACGGTCAGTTAACGGTTTCGTCAATGTTGATAATTTATAATTATTCACCAAGAATAATGAACTTGTCATCTTGGTTTGAAAGATTAATAGAGTGTATAAGTGAATTTAATTTATCGGCAAGTAGAATATTTGGTATTTTAGCAGAAAGTGAATTTCATAAAGAGGCGTTTGGAGATAAGCACGTAAGAAAACTAAATGGTAATATAGCATTTGATAAAGTATCTTTTTCGTATGAAGATGGACAAATTGTTTTAAAAAATATGAGTTTTACAGTTCCGCAAAATAAAACAGTTGCCTTTGTTGGTAAAAGTGGAGCGGGAAAAACAACTATATTTAATTTGATAAGTAAGCTATATGATCCCGAAAAAGGTAATATTTATTTAGATAATTATAATATATGTGAATTAGATCGTGAGTCTATTAGAGGAAACTTATCAATAATTTCGCAAAATCCTTATATTTATAATATGTCGATAAAAGAAAACTTACAAGTAATAAAACAAAATGCAACTAAAAAAGAAATTGAAGAGGCTTGTAAAATGGCTTGCTTGCATGACTTTATCATGACTCTAAAAGATGGATATGATACAGTTGTTGGTGAAGGTGGAGTAACACTTTCGGGTGGACAAAAGCAAAGACTTGCAATTGCAAGAGCCTTTTTGCTTAAAACAAAAATAATCCTTTTTGATGAAGCAACAAGTGCTTTGGATAATGAAACACAAAAAGAAATAACGAAAGCAATTGAGAATATGAAGGGTGACTATACAGTTTTAATTATAGCTCACAGACTTTCGACAGTTCAAAATGCTGATGAAATATTTGTAATAGACAAGGGGAAAGTAGTTGATTCAGGAACAAAGAGTTACTTACTTAAGAATTGTAAAGTATTTAAAAAACTATATGAAACTGAATTAGAAGATGAGAATTAGACACGAAGTTATTCGTGTTTTTTTACGTAAAATCAAAGGTGTATAGTATGATAAAAAAACTCATATTTCTTGCATATATTAACGGAAAATGGTATAAATATATTAGGTTATAATAATAGATGGAGGTTATTTATGGATAATAAAAAAAGAAATATTGTACTTACACTTATTGTTTTATTAGCAATCGGCTTTGCAAGTGTTTCATCAGTCTTAGTAATAAATGGCTTACTTGCAATAGGAGAAAATAGTGAGGATTTTAAAATTATATTTACAAGTGCAAGTATAGATGGAACACAGAGAAATGATGTAATAAGCGAAAGCAAAACAGCAATATCTTATGAAACGAAAGTGTTATCTTTAATTGATGAAGAGTCAACTTTAGAATATGAGGCAACAAATACAAGTAGAAACTATGATGCCGATGTACAAATAGTATGTAACATTGTAGATGAAGATGAAAACATCATAGAAGGTGAAAATGAATATGTTGATATGACATATGCACCAAAGAGTATGGAACTATTAGCAGGAGAAACTAAACAAGGATCAATTACAGCAAAACTAAAAAAAGCAGTAACAGAACCAATGGATATACATATTAAATGTACTTTAAATGGAACACCAAAAGAAAGAGATGAATTACCAACAACGACAACAACATCGAAAGTTGAAGAAGGTGAACCAAATTTTCCAGAGCCAGATCTTGGTAATGATAAATTAATCCCTATAAATTTAGCGAATGATGGGACAGTAACTGTAGCAAATACGGAAGAAGAATGGTATGATTACGATAATAAAGAGTGGGCAAATGCTATAATACTAATAGATTCTCCGAGCAAAATTTATAACGTTGGTGATGTAGTGTTGGAAGATGATATTGAGTCATACTTTGTTTGGATACCAAGATATAGATATCAAATATTTGATGATGGAAATTATACAGAAGCAATAAATGATATACCAATAGAAAATGGAAAAGAAATACAAATTGAATTTGAAACAAACGATGTAACACCATCAACTGGAAGTACAAAAGGTTCATGGTTAACTCACCCTGCATTTACTAATTTTAATGTAAATGGTTTATGGGTAGGGAAGTTTGAAACCGGATATGATTATGAATTGGGTGGAAGTCTAAATTGGATTCAGCCAGATAGGGTTTTAATAAAGCCAAATGTTCGATCATGGAAAAAAATTGCTATAAAAAACATATTTATGACAGCATATAATTATGAACGAGATTTAGATTCCCATATGATGAAAAATACTGAATGGGGTGCTGCTGCATATCTTTCCCATTCTAAATATGGAATAAATACAGAAGTAAGAATAAATAATAATTCAAATTATTTAACGGGATATGCTGGATTTGAAAAAGATGCGGCATCAAGTACTGATGAAAGTAAAACACTTCCATATAATACAGAAACTGGTTATCTTGCGAGTACAACAGGAAATATAACAGGAATATATGATATGAGTGGAGGGGTAGAAGAATATGTGGCTGGATATAAATCAGGTCAGTTTTGTGCATCAGGATATTGTTCTGGATTTACTGCGGAAGATATGACTACATATGAAAAATATATAGATGCATATTCTAGTGAATCAACTCTGGCTTCATGGAATAATAGAATATTAGGAGATGCGACAGGGGAGATGGGACATTTCTATAGTTATAAAGGGTACTATAAAAATAGTTGGTATAATGATAATTCTTCTTTTTTGAATACGTCCAGTATATGGTTTACGCGAGGAGGAATGTGTGGAATGCAGGAGCGTGCAGGTCAGTTTTGTTTTAGGGTGAACTTAGGAAAAGATTACGATCAAATAGGATTCCGTGTTGTTCTTGCTCCAACTAATTAAAAAAATAGTACAAAGCAATTTAGAGACAACGGAAAACTTGTGACTCTAGATAATCTAGTGTGGGATAACAAAACGCGTTATCTCCTTTTTTAATTGTTAAAACATATAACCAAAAAGAAAAAATAGTTTGATATAATAAAAAATGAATAATGTAAAAGCAATTAAAAGTTAGGTATGTTTTGAATGAAAAAAAGTGTATCAATCAAAAAATAATCTTGGGATTCATGGCAATAAGACTAGCAGGAGTGATTCAAATATAAGTTTTGAACTTTATTCTCTTTAGAATAAAATGAAGATTGGAGGAAACTGATGGATACCAAATTAATTAAAAATGATACTGAAATCAATAATGTATTTGATAATATCAAAGAATTAGTAATTAGTAGTAGGAATAAAGTATACAGTGCTGTAAATACTGAAATGCTTAAGTTATATTGGAATATAGGGAAATCTATTATGGAAATACAACAAAGCGATGAAAGAGCAAGTTATGGTGATGCAGCACTTGATAAACTATCACAAAAATTAACTAAAGAATTTGGCAAAGGTTTTTCTAAAAGAAACTTGGAGAGAATGAGAAAATTTTATAAATACTTTCCAATTGCGACGACACTGTTGTCGCAATTAAGTTGGTCCCATTACCTTGAGTTAATAAAAATAGAAGAAGACAACAAAAGAAATTTTTACTTAAATGAATGTATTAATACTAGATATAAAAGATTTTTTAATAGAAAATACTTAAGTAAGTATGAAAAAAAGCTTATACAACAGCAGCTGTTTATGGAAAATATAAATATAAAAGTTGATTTAATAAATCGAAAGATAAAATTACCAAAGTTAAAATGGATTAAGATGAGAGAATATAGAAATATAAAAAAGATAGATGGAAAATTTGTCCTATAAGGTGTATAGTATGATAAAAAAAGCCAGATTTCTTGAATACATTAACGAAAAATGGTATAAATGTATTAGGTTATAAAAATAGATGGAGGTTATTTATGGATAATAAAAAAAGAAATATTGTACTTACACTTATTGTTTTATTAGCAATTGGATTTGCAAGTGTATCATCAGTGCTAGTAATAAATGGACTACTTGCAATTGGAGAAAACAGTGAAGATTTTAAAATCATATTCACAAGTGCAACTATTGATGGAGCAGAAAGAAATGATGTAATCAGTGAAAGTAAAACAGAAATATCGTATGAAACAAAAGTGTTGTCACTAATAGATGAAGAATCAACTTTAGAATATGAAGCAACAAATACGAGTCGAAACTATGATGCAGATGTACAAATCGTATGTAATATAGTGGATGAAAGTGAAAATATTATAGAAGGTGAAAATGAATATGTTGATATGACTTATACACCAAAAAGTATGTCACTTTTAGCTGGAGAAACAAAACAAGGATCAATTACAGCTAGACTAAAAAAAGCAGTAACAGAAGCCATGGATATAAATATTAAATGTACATTAAATGCTACAGCTAAAGAAAGAGATAAACTACCAGAGGAAGAAAAAGTATGTACTTTTAATAATCCAACAATAAAAATGCTAAATGATTGGGAATGGAAAGATAATGACTGTAGTAAAGATATAACAATAGGAGATGAGTTGACTATTGGGAGTGAATCGTTCTATGTCTATAATACTGATACTGACCAATATAAATTATTGGCAAAATATAATTTAGAAGTAGGAAATGCAATTAATTCATCTTATCCGGCCGATAAAGAAACATACTTACAATCACCAAGAGCTTTGGGCTATAAAAGTGGCGTTAGTAAATATGCAACAGTCATTTTCTCAACTGATGAAGTTAAAGGGTCTTATTATAGCACATATACAGGAAGCGTAGTAGAAGGGTATGTAAAAGAATATAAAAAGAAGTTAGTCAGTATGGGATTGACAGAAGAATCAGTAGTAACTCTAATAACAGCCACAGAATTAGATGAATTAGGCTGTGAAAGAGTCGGCAGTAGCGGTACATGTAAGTCAGCACCTGAGTTTGTCTATAATACCTCATATTGGACTCGCACGTCGGTTGGTATAGGAGAGGTACAGCGTGTCCTTTCTAGCGGCTCCTGTGGTCCATCCCTTTTTGACATTGACTCCAATTTTGGTGTACGTCCAGTTATAAAGGTAATTAAATCAGAGTTTGATGATAAAACTTCAGAGATTGAAGATATATGGACATTTAGTGCTGATAATGACAATAATGGAGTAATTTCGATAGGTGATGAATTAACTATTGGAAGTGAATCGTTCTATGTATATAATACAGCTAATAATCGATATAAATTACTGGCAAAATATAATTTAGAAGTAGGAAATGAAACCAATTCATCTTATCCAGCTGATGAAGAAACATATTTACAATCACCAAGAGCTTTAGGATATAAAAAAAATGTAGATAAGTATGCAACAGTTGCATTTTCAAGTTCTTCTGTAAAAGGAAGAAACTATAATTCATATATAGGAAGTATAGTTGAAGGATATGTAAAAGAATATAAAAAGAAATTAGTTATGATGGGATTACCAGAAATAACCGAAGTTACTTTAATATCAAAAGAAGAATTAGTGACTTTAGGATGTAAATCATCCAATTCAGAGTACACATGTGAGCTAGCTCCAGAATGGGTATATGGTACCTCATATTGGACTCGTTCACCAAATGTTAGTAATAATGTTGAAGGTGCATGGTATGTTTCTACTAATAAATCTAATTTTCATGCTGATTACAACTATGACTCCTCTTACGGTGTTCGTCCGGTTTTATTTATACCTGCATCTTCAGTTTAATAGGCATTTGCTTTTTTAGCAATAAAGAGGATAATTGTGATAGAGATAGGCATAAATGACTATTAAATATTATTAGATTTTTAAAGAACTTTAATTAGTTCTTTTTTTAATGCAATAACATATTATCAGAATGGAAAAAAATGAAGGAATTAGAAATTAATATAAGATAAAAACAATCAAAAGAATAAATTTGAATATTGAAACTTTATTTTATCAAAAAAGTAATCTCAAAATTCATGGATAATAAGAGTAGTAGAAGTGATACAAATATAATCTTTGAACTTTACTCTTTTTAGAACAAAAATGAATATTGGAGGAAATTAATGGACATCGATTTAATGAAAGATGAAAATGTAATTAATAATATATTTGATAATATCAAAGAATTAGTGATTAGTAGTAGGAACAAAGTATATACTGCTGTAAATACTGAGATGCTTAAGTTATATTGGAATATTGGAAAATCTATCATAGAAATACAACAAGGTGATGAAAGAGCAAGTTATGGTGATGCAGTACTTGATAAACTATCACAAAAATTAACTAATGAATTTGGCAAAGGTTTTTCTAAAAGAAACTTGGAGAGAATGAGAAAATTTTATAAATGCTTTCCAATTGCGACAACAGTGTCGTCGCAATTGAGTTGGTCTCACTATCTTGAGTTAATAAAAATAGAAGAAGATAATAAAAGAAATTTTTACTTAAATGAATGCATAAATACTAGATGGAGTGTTAGAGAACTACAAAGACAAATTAGTTCTTTATTATATGAAAAGCTAGCATTCTCTGCTAATAAAGAAAAAGTTTTAGAACTTGCAGAAAAAGGACAGGTTTTAGAGTCAAGTAAAGATTTAGTAAAAGACTCGTTTGTTTTAGAGTTTCTTGATATTAAAGAAAATACAGATTATTTAGAATCAAATTTAGAAAAAAACATATTAGAACATTTAAAAGAATTTTTATTAGAACTAGGTAAATGATTTAGTTTTGTTGGAAATCAAGTAAGATTGACATTAGAAGAAGACCACTTTTATCCAGATTTAGTGTTTTACAATAGAATCCTAAGATGTTTTGTAATTATTGATTTAAAGATTGGAAAAGTGTCTCATCAAGATATAGGGCAGATGCAAATGTATGTTAATTATTATGATAGGGAGATTAAGCAAAAGTAAGAAAATTTAACGGTTGGGATATTGTTATCAACAGATAAAAATGAAACTGTTGTAAAATATACTTTACCAGAGGATAATAAAACTATATTTTCTTCACGCTATAAATTACATATGCCAACAGAGAGGGAATTAATTAATACTGTAGAAGAAGAAAAGAAAAAGTTTAAATTAAATGAATAACGCAACCAATACCTACTAGTTTTATAAAAATTATGATATAATTACATTAGAATAGAGGGAATCTCATGAATGAAAAAGGTTTAATTGAACAAGTCTTAAGAATAATTAATTCGAATTATAGCAATATATATGTTTTAGATATTGATTTAGATAAAGTATATGTTTTTGATTTTACTGTAGCTAATTCTTTAGTTATTAAAGAAACTTTATCGTATACAGATTTTATTGATATTGCTACTAAATTTGTTCATAAAGATGATGTAAGTGATTATTTCAATGCCCTTTCTTTAAATAAGTTAGTGTCTGCTGCTATTAAGGGTAGTAGTGAAACTAAAGTTAAATATCGCCGTCTTTGTGAAACGGGTGAGTATCGTTTTTTTGTTAATATTATTAATTATTTGCCTTTTGAAGGGCGTAAACTAATATTCATGATGAGTGAAGATATTAATGAAAGACTAGTAGACTCGGAAGAAAATAATTTAAGACTTGAAAGTGAAGTTGTTAATTATAAAAATAGAATTGAAAATGAAAGTCAATCAATCAGCGATGCAATAGTTAAGATTAATGATCTTTTAGATAACACAGAAGGAGACAGTGTTTTAAGAACAGCTAATACTAAAGAATATATTAATTCAATATTTACAAGCGTTAGCATTAATCATCCTGAACTTAATGCAGCCATAGTTGATAAAGTAACATCTACGAGTAACTATATTAAACCAAGTCTTTTGATTGTTGATGATTCAACAATTATAAGAAATTCTTTAAAGAGAATATTTGATAAAGACTATAATATTATAATGGCAAAAGATGGTAAAGAAGCAATTGATATAATAACTCTTAATATGTTAACAAAGGGAAATACTGATAAACAAAATATTGTGGGTATTCTTCTTGATTTAATAATGCCCATTAGTGATGGTTTCCAAGTTCTTAATTTTTTAAAAAGTTATAATTTATTAAGTCATGTGCCAGTTGCAATTATTTCGGGTGATGAAACTCGCGAAACAAGAAAAAGAGTTTATACATACGATATCGTTGATATGCTTGAAAAACCTTTTAATACGGATATGATTCGTACAAGAATAAATAAAATTATTAGTCTATATCTATCAAGTAATAATTTACAAACTATGCTTGTTAATAATAGGAAAGATATTACAGGCGTTGAAAGTGATATAAAACTTATTATGAGTAAAATTGTTAATAATATAACTTCTAATGAATATTCAACAAGACTTAAGAAAATGGCAAGTGTATTTGTTCCTGCAGTACAAAATAAATATCCAAAATATAATATAGATTCTAAGATGCAAGATGCAATCATTACGGGGATTCCTTTGTATAATATTGGGGCAATCGCGATTAAAGATGATGAAGTTATTACAAGAATGAGTATGAAAGAAGAAATTGAATATGGTAAAAAGATTGCTTCTTTTGTTGTCGATGATAATTACTCTTTAAATGTTTTAAAAAATATTATTATGTATAGTTGTGAGATGTATAATGGAACAGGATATCCAGAAGGTGTTAAAGGTAATGAAATACCAATAGAAGCTCAAATTACGAATATACTTGTTAGATTATGCAGTAAGGGTAAGGTAAGCCCAGCTATTTTAAAAACCATAACAGATACAGAAGCAAGTAAATATAATCCTGATTTAATTGCTGTTTTAAACGATGTAAAAAAAGATATAAAAAAAATTTAATTAGATGTAAAGGATTTTTATAGTTTAGGTATAATGAATATTTATATGTTATACTTATTATGATAGGAGATGTTTGATTATGAGTAGAAGAGGTATTATTCAAAATGCTGTTGTTATAGTCTTGGGGCTTGCTATTATTAGTATGTCTGTTGGTTATGCAGCTTTTGATACCAATTTAAATATAAGCGGTACAACAACCATAGAAAAAGCTAATTGGGATGTTCATTTAGAAAATCCTGTTAAAACAGTTAATAGCACAGTTACTAATGAACAAGTAACAGTTAAGCCTCGTGTTAATGAGGCAGGTACAGGAGTGACTTTCGCGGTTAATATGAAACCAGGAGATGTTTATGAATTTACTGTTGATGTTAAAAATGCAGGATCTTTTAATGCTAAATTATCAAATTATGCTTTAATTGCAACACAGAATGGTCAAGCTGTTTCAGTTGCTGATGGTCAGATGATGTATGAAAATGCTGATATAGTTTATGAGGTTCTTGGAGTAAATGATGGAGAAGCATTAGATAAAGGTGCGGTGCTTACCAAAACCATAAGAATAACAGCTAAAGAAACTGATTTAAGTCAAGTAACAGAAGAAGCAGTAAGTTATGAATTTAAATTCAATATGAATTATGTACAAAATAATTAAAAATAGCCATTACTTTAAGTAGTGGTATTTTCTAATTAAGGGGATGAAATTCATGAGAAATGAAAAAATAATTAATTTCTATTTAGTAGTTTTATTCGTCTTTATTATTTTATTAAGATTAGTATTTATGAATATATTTAGTGACTATTACGAAATAATTGTATCTTGTTTCTTTATTGTTTTTTCATATTCCTTGTATAAATTAATAGGATTCAAAAAAGATAATGATTTATCTAAATATAACGCTATTCAAATAACAATAATTGGCTTACTTCTTTATATTTTACTTACTAATTTAGCAGGTTTATATTTTGGCTTTTTAAGAAATGCTTATAGTTTAAGCCTAATAAGTATCATTAAAAATACCTATATGATTATTATAATGGTTGTTTCTTCGGAGTTAGTAAGGTGGATGGTGGCAGGCAATTCAAAAGTGCATAAGTATCCTTTAGTTATTCTAACTATTTTATATATCGCTTTAGATGTCGTTTTGGGATTATCTTTAAAACATGTGATTAGTAGTTTTAATATATTTAGATTTATAACAACTTACGCTTTAGGAAGTATTGCTAGAAATTACGTTTGTTCCTCTTTAAATTATAAAGTAAGTTATGTTCCATCATTAGTCTTGCGTTTATTTTTCTCTTTATATATGATTGTTGTTCCAATAATTCCTGATTTTGGCGATTATTTAAACAGTGTAATTAATTTTCTTACACCTTTCTTAATATATTTTAGTATTATGCGTCTTGTAAATCACACGAATAAAGAAAGAGTTAGTGAGATAAAAGGAAAAATTTGGTATTTTTATCTTCCTTTTTGGCTTTGTTGTTCTTTTATAGTTATATTAGTTTCGGGAGTATTTAAATATAAAATAATCGCGATTGGTACAGGTTCAATGGAACCGAGAATATCAGCAGGAGATGCTTTAATATATGAGAAGTATGATGGTAGTGAGAAACCCATAAAAAATCAAGTAATAGTATTTAATCACAATGGTAAATATATAACACATAGAGTCAATGAAATAGTAAATGATGGGGATAATACCTTTTATATTACTAAGGGAGATGCAAACTTATCAGCAGATGATTTTAAAGTTTATGAAAATGATATAGTTGGAATTGGCAAACTGAATATTAAATATATAGGTTATCCAACTATTTGGTTTCAAGAATTAATAAATTAATGGAGGTAGTTATGAAAAAAGAAGAAAAGTGTATATCTAAAGCACTAACTTATGGAGCTTTAGTTTCAATAATTATTATTTTGGGAGTCTTAGCCCAAGTTATATTTAATGCAAAAATAGAAAATGAAATGATTGCTAATCTTGAGTATACGGAAAATGCCTATTCAGATTATCGAGTATATTATACGGAAAATCCTTTTTATGTTGAACCATTCATTGAAGCAGGAAAAACGTACGTAAGAGATTATACAAATAAAATAAGTACAGATTTTTCTTATGATGTTAATTATACTGATGAACTTAATGTTTTAGAGTATGATTATTATGTTAGAGCTAAATTAATTGTTTTTACTCCAGGTCATGAAGATGAAGACTTATGGACAAGAGAATATAAATTAAGTGACGTTGAAACCGTTAATATAAAAAATGATATAAACTATAGTTTACGAAAAACAATTGATATAGATTATCAGAAATATCGTGAAGACTTTGATAATTATCGAAGAAATGCTGGTGTCCAAGCAGATGCTAAATTAATAGTTGAGATGATTATTAATAATCATGGAGAATATCCAAATTTAGATAATTTTGATTTTTCTTCAACAATAAAAATGGAAATGCCTTTAAATGATGCCACATTTAAAATAAAGACAAGTACATCGGTTAATGATGATGCCCATAAAATAGTTAAGTTTAGTGAAGATGATCATGAAAAAGTTTATATGAATATAATCGCTATTCTTTTGTGGATAATTGCTCTATTTGTAGCAATTGTCTTAATTGTTGTAATTAGAAATAATAAAAATAAGCTTACTTATTACGAAAAAGTTTTAAGAAAAATATTAGTTACATATGATTCAATTATTGTTAATGTTGAAAAAATTCCTTCATTAGTTGGTTTAAGTGTCGTTGATGTAACAACATTTGATGAATTGGTTGATGCTCAAAATGAAGTAAGATTACCGATAAATTTTAAAGAAGATAAGAAAAAAAGAATTGCTAAATTTGTCTTAGTTAGTAATAATCTTGCTTGGGTTTATACTTTAAAAGAAGGTGTTATGGAAGATAAGAAAAACTAACATCTTCTTTTTTTTCTTTTTACTTTATGATAGAATATTTATAAATAAGGGATGTGTTTATATGGCATCATTTACAACACGTATTAAAGAGGAAGTAACAAAAATAGAGACAGAGAAGTGTGAATCTTTAGCTGAAGTTTGCTCATACATTTATTTTAATGGAAATATAACGCAAACAAATATTACTTTATATATTGAAAATAATTCAGTTGCTCGAAGAATGTTTAATTTAATTAAAAGACTTTATGGAATAAACATAAAACTTACGACAAGAACACAAAAGAGATTTAGTGTAAAAACTATTTATATTTTGGAATTAAATGATAAAATTGATATTATTAGAAAAGATATAGAAGATTCTTTAAATCATATTGGTGAATACTCTGATCCAGAAAAAGCATCATTTTTAAAAGGAGTATTCTTATCCTCTGGTTCTATAAATGATCCTTCTAAGAGTAAATACCATTTGGAAATATTAGTAAGTTTTTTTAATGATGCGGAATTAATCATGAAGCTTTTAGTTGATTTAGGTTTTACAAGTAAGATGTTAAAAAGAGATAAAGGATATATGGTTTATTTAAAACAAGCTGAGGAAATAAGTGATTTTATTAAACTGATAGGCGCAATTAATGCTTTATTTTATTTTGAAGATATAAGAATTTACAGGGATCATAAAAATATGGTTAATAGACTAAACAACTGTGAAATAGCTAATGAAGTAAAATCTTTAAAAACTTGTAATGAACAGATTGCCAATATTAATTATTTAAAAGAACATGACTTATTAAGTTTACTTGATGAAAAAAATAATTTAGTAATTGAGTATCGACTTAAATATCCTGAAACAACACTTTCGGAACTTGCGGAAATAATAAGTATGGAAACAGATATGAAAATAACAAAGTCAGGAATTAATCATCATTTTAGAAAAATAAAAGAGTTAGTAGAAAAAAGCAAAAATAACACTTGATTAAAGTGTTATTTATTTTCTATTATTTCATCAATAAGGCCATATTCTAAAGCTTCGACTGCCGATAAGTAGTGATCACGATTAGTGTCTGTATTTATTTTTTTTATAGATTTATTTGTGTTTTTGGCAAGTATTCTATTTAGTTTATCTCTTAAATAAAGAATGTGATCAGCTTGTATTTTAACATCAGTTGCTTGGCCGGAACCACCACCTAATACTTCATGAATCATAACCTCTGTATTAGGTAAGGCATATCTTTTTCCTTTTTTTCCGCTAGATAGAAGAAACGCTCCCATACTTGCACATGAACCAATCCCGATAGTTTTAATATCTGAATTAACGAGATTCATTGTATCATATATTGCAAGACCAGAGGTAACAGAGCCCCCAGGTGAGTTAATATACATTGATATATCATCATTATTAATTGAATCTAAATATAAAAGTTCGGAAATAATTATTGCCGCCAAATCATCATTTATTTCTCCTGATAAAAAGATAATTCGGTCTTTTAATAATCTTGAATATAAATCATAAGCATATTCACGATCATGATTTTTTTCTATTACTGTTGGACAAAACATAAGTATCACCTACAATTAGTATATAAACTAATTATTTTTTTATAACATGTTAATTTGTCATAATGTGTAATATTACTGTCATATTATAATTATTTTTAATAATTGAATGTATTTTAATGATATAATTTATAGTAGGTGATACTATGAATATTAAGATTTATGGGGCTGGGTTAAAATTCATGCTTTTAAATGCAGTTAAAAGACTTTATAATGGGGAGGTTGTTTTTCATCACTCTCTAGATCATGGAATTTATGCAACTATCATTAGTGAACATGTTGTTGATGCAACAGAAATAAAAAAAATAAAAGATTTAATGATTTCAATGGTTAACAAAGATATTCCTTTTAATAAAAAAGTTGTAAGTAAACAAGAAGCTTATGATTTCTTTATGAAAAAGGGGAATACTGAGAAAGCCTTGAATGTTTTAAATATTAACAATTTAACAGTTTCTTTGTTTGAATTTGAAGGTCAGTATAATTACTTTTATTCACATGATATGCCAAAAAGTTCAAAAGAGATGCCTGTTTTTGATTTATATTATGTTGGTCCAAATGAACTTGTACTTTTATATCCAGTAGATGGTCGAGTTGAGTTTACTTTTAGGAATAATATATATAATTCATTTAGATTCTATGATGATTGGCTTAATAATCAAGGACTTAATTATGTAAGTGATGTTAATAAAATTGTAGCTGAGGCTAGTATCAGAGATTTAATTAAGAAAAATGATATAATGGTTGATAATGAAGTATTTGATATTGCTAAGAGAGTATTAGAAAGTGGCAAGAGAATAGTATTAATTGCTGGACCATCTTCAAGTGGTAAAACGACAACTAGTAAAAAACTTAGTTTATATTTATCTAGTTTAGGAGTTAAAGCCCATGCAATTAGCTTAGATGATTTCTTTGTAAATCGTGATGAAACACCATTAGATGAGAAGGGAAATCGTGATTATGAATGTTTAGAAAGTATTGATTTAAAATTGTTTAATCAAGATTTAAAAGATTTATTAGAAGGCAAAGATGTAGTTATTCCAACATATAACTTCTTAATAGGTGAAAAAGAGTTTAAGCGTGAACCTTTATCAATTGGTGAAAGTGATATCCTAGTAATTGAGGGATTGCATGCTCTTAATCCTAAATTAATGGATGAAGAACAAACAGATAGTGTGTATAAAGTTTATATAAGTCCATTAACGCCTTTAAATGTTGATAGACATAATTATGTGTCAACTACGGATAATAGACTTATAAGAAGAATTGTTAGGGACTATCGTACAAGGGGAAGATCAGCTGAAGCAAGCTTAGCTACTTGGGGAAGTGTAAGAGTTGGGGAAGAGAAATATATTTTTCCTTATACTGATACAGCTGATGCGATTGTTAATACTGCTTATGTTTATGAACTTGGTGTATTGAAGGTATATGTTGAACCACTTTTATACAATATAAAAATGGATTCAGAGTTTTATGATGAAGCTCGAAGAATTTTAGATAATTTAAAATCTATTTATCCAATACCAAGTGAATTTGTTGATGAAGATAATTTATTAAGAGAGTTCATTGGTGGATCGTGTTTTGAGGAGTGATTATATGAAAAGATTAGCGATTAATGGTTTTGGTAGAATTGGAAGGCTTGCTTTTAGAGAACTTCTAAATGATTCAGAAATTGAAGTTGTTGCCATAAATGATTTAACAAGTGTTGAAGATTTATATTATTTATTAAAGTATGATTCGAATTTTCGTGGATTTGATAGTAGTACGATAAGTTTTAATGAAGAAGGAATTTTGCTTAATGATAAACTTATTAAAGTTTATAAAGAAAGTGATGCCTCTAATTTACCTTGGGATAGAGAGAATATTGATGTAGTGTTAGAGTGTACAGGTTTTTATACAGATAAAGAAAAAGCTGAAGCCCATATTAAAGCTGGGGCTAAACATGTTGTTATCTCGGCACCTGCCAAGGGAGATTTGAAAACGATTGTTTATGGAGTAAATGATTCAATACTTGATGGAAGTGAAGAAATTATTTCCGCTGCATCTTGTACCACTAATTGCCTTGCACCAGTACTTAATATATTAGATAAATACTTCGGTGTTAAGGGCGGATTTATGACAACAATACATGCAACAACTAACGATCAAACAACTTTAGATATAGCTCATAAAAAAGGTGCTTTTTCTCGCCGCGGAAGAAGTGCAATGGTGAATATTATTCCAGCATCTACAGGTGCTGCTAGTGCAATTGGTAAAGTATTACCTCATTTAGATGGTAAGTTATCAGGTTCAGCTTTCCGTGTTCCAACTATAGATGGTTCAGTTATTGATTTAACTTTAGAATTAAAAAGAAATGTAACGAAGAAAGAAATAAATGAAGCTTTTAAAAATAATCAAAGTGAAGTTATTGAATATACTGAAGATCCAATTGTATCTTTAGATGTTGTCGGTAAAAAAACAGGAGCATTAGTTGATGGTCTTTTAACAGAAGTTTTAGATACTGAAGATGGAGAACTTGTTAAAATTGTAGCTTGGTATGATAATGAACTTGGTTATACAAATCAAATGATAAGAACGATGAAAAAGTTTATATAGAAAAAAATTATAAGTAATGTGTCAGCTATGTTTTATGACTGTAGAAATTTAATAACACTGGATTTAAGTAATTTTGATACGGACAAGTTCAAATACGCGAGATCTATATTTTTAAATATGCCAGATACAACTATAATTAAAGTAAAGAATCAAACAATGCAAGATTGGATACTTGCTTTGCCATCCTCCGGTGACTATTACGGCCGCCCAGAAGCTTGGACAACTGAGAATGTAATAATTAAGGGATAATTTAATTATCTCTTTTTTATTTGTAAAATAATAAAAGAATCTATTATCTACTAGTATTTTTTGATATAATTAATATAATAGAGGTGTTGGGATGAGAACGATTAGATTAATGATAGTTTTACTAGTTTCATTATTTTCTTTTAATATATGTGTGTTAGCTGAATCTTCTAATTTTGAACCATATTTATCAATGAATCCAGATATTACAGAAAATAGAATTAATATAGCTCTTGGTTTTGCTGGAGAAGATATTATGGCGATTGAAGGTACGCTTTCATATGATTCTAAAAAATTAACTTTAGTTGAAGTAGAAGCTTTAGATAATTTTAATGTGACTACTTCTTTAGAAAGTGAAAGTGGAAAATACCATACAATTAAGATACTTGCTGACAGTGATTATTCATTTAATGAGTCTAATTATGCCATATTAGTCTTTGAAGTTAATCCCTCTTTTAAAAATAGAAAGAAGTCTGATTTATTTTTATATAATTATACGGCATCAGGACCTGAAAAAATTAAATTTCGTTCAAAAGGTGTTATTGCAACGCTTGGTAGAGTAAATGCATCAGAGATGAACTTTGTTATAGATAATATTACAAATAGTACTAATCTTAAATATTGGATTTTAAATCATTGGTATATTTTTATCATAGTTATATTTATTATTGTTATGATAATTGGAATTATCTTTTTGATTCCTTCTAGAAGAAAAAAAGAAGCTCGTGAGAATTCCTTAGAAAATTCCATAAAGCCAGAAAATTATGATCCTAATTCTACAAATATAAAAATAGATAAAGAAGCAATAGATAAAATAGGTAAGGTAGAAAAAACAATTGATATGAGTCAAGCTATTATAGTTTCAGAAGATGTTAAGCCTTTTGGTGATATAGTTGGAAAGTTTGATGAACCAACTAGTACTGAAGTAGAAAAAAAGGAAAACAATCCTTTTAATTCACAAATAAATGTTTTTGATAATCGTACACCAGAGATGATAAATCAAGTTGCTAATAATGTCAATGAGAGTTCTACTAATAATGAAATTCCTAAAGAAGATAATTTAACTGCTGCAATTGATCCTTTTAATGCGTCTCCAATTAGAGAAGAAAAAGAGAATAAAGATTTAGAAACATTAGAAGAATTACCAAAGAAAAAAGAAAGTGTTATTAAGAGTCCAGAAAATGATGGACTTGCAGTAATTAACCCTCAAGTATTTGAAACAGTTGAAATGCCTAAATTAAGTGAAGATGTTAATATTTCACAACCGAGTGAAAATAGTAATAGCGATAATGGCAACAGTAATATTTTATCAATAATTTTTATGTTAATTTTAGTTAGTTCTCTTTTTACTAAAAATGTGTACGCTGATGAAGGTTACTATTATCAAATTGATACTTTAAGAGATGCGATTGTTGGAAGAGTTAGTGTAAATGAATCACTAGATTATAATGGAGATGGAAAAGTAGATATTTTAGATATAATTGAGACAAAAGATTTAACTAATTGTAATTTTGATGATTTGCTTTCTACTGACCCTGGTTTTGCAGAAATCTATGGTCAAAGCAATAATTTAATAAGTACGGATTCTAGTTTTGTCAAACCAACAAAAAAGGCATCAGGTAGAAAAACAACTACGAAAAAAGGTTCCTCTAGTTCTATTAGTGATGGAACAACAAAGAAAACGACAACAAGAAAAGATTCAAGTGGAATATTTAAAACAACAAGTTCAGAAAGTGGAACAAGAACTACAACAGCCAAAACAACAAGAGGTACAACTACAAAAGGACAGACAACGAAGAGAACAACTACGGCAAGACCCGTAGCTGCAAGTTATAATGTAAATATTACGGCATCAAATGGAACTGTTTCACCAAATTCATTTCAATTACAAGAAGGAAAATCAAAAAGTGTTTCATTAAGTCCTAATCCCGGATATACAGTGGATCAAAATGCATCAAACTGTAGTAATGTTTCTTATTCATTTAGCTCTGAAACAAGATTGATGCTTGCAAATATAAAAGGAAATGCAAGTTGTAATATAAAGTTTATTCCAAGAAGTGATATTAGAGTAACTCTTAAGTATCATATTGGTCATGGAAATTCTGCACTAACAAACTTAAGTTACTCTTATACAACCAAAACAGTTAATAATGAAGGACGTGGAGTGTATAATCAAAATTGGTCAACAGGTGTTGCAACTCCAACAGGCTATAAATTAAGAAGTCAACCAACATGCGGAAGTTATCAAAACGGAGTCTTTTCTATAACTATCCCAGCTACTTCGACAACTTGTGAAATGTATTTTGAGCCTAATCTATACAACTTAAAAGTTTATGTTTCAGGACAGTCATCACAGATAAATACAGGAACTTATGCAAGAATATTTTATGGTGAAAAGAAAAAAATTGAATTTCCATCATTCACTCTTTATAAAAATGTAAAGTGTTCAGGTGGTGTTACCTCATCTTTATCTAGATCAGGAAGATCACCATATCAATATTCCTTCTATTACACCCATAATTCATCATCTGATGCGGTTTGTAATATATCTTAAGATTAGTTATTGACAAATATTCGTTTAATTAATATAATTTAGCATATAAAGCAATTGAGGAAGACGTTAAATAAGTGAACCTAAAGAGAATCTATGGTTGGTGCAAATAGAGAGGCAAGTTTATTTATGTATCACTTCTGATGTGTCTTGGGGAAACTTAAGAACGGAAAATCTCACGTTAAGAGAATAAGTGCATGAATACTCATGAAATAAGGTGGTACCACGGGTAAAAACTCGTCCTTATGTTTCATGAGTTTTTATTTTGAAAGGATAATTTTATGGATACAGAATATGAAGTTAAAGTTTTAGAGATTGATCATGATGAATGTATTAATCTGCTTGAAAGTCTAGGTGCAAAAAAGATAATGGATGTTATGCAAGAAAGGTACATTTATGATGTTATTCCAGAAGACCCTCATAAATGGATAAGACTTAGAACAAATGGGAATAAGACAACACTTACAATAAAAGATTTAAAAAGTGAAACTATTGATGGAATGAAAGAAATTGAAATAGAGGTAAGTGATTTTTCTAAGACTAATTTACTTTTAGAAAGTTTAGGATATAAGAATAAAGGATTTCAACAAAATAAACGTGTACAATATATACTTGATGGAGTAGAAATAGATTTAGACCATTGGCCTCATATACCTGAGTATATGGAAATAGAAGGCAAATGTGAAGCTGATGTTAATAAGATGATAGAAAGACTAGGAATTGACAAAAAAATGGTAACAACAATGGATGTTGATAGTGTATATAAACATTATGGAATAAAAGAAATAAAAGATTTAAGTTTTAATGAGGAGGAATTATAATGAAAAATTTTAAAGAATTAGATAAAAGAAGTGTTCATGAGGTTGAAACAAGTATTCTGAATACTTGGAAGGACCAAGATATATTAAATAAGACAATTGAAGCAAGGGATCAAAATTGGGTTTTCTATGATGGACCAATTTATGCTAATGCTAAACCAGGGATTCATCATGTGTTAGCAAAAGCCATTAAAGATTCATTTTGTAAATATAAAACTATGCAAGGTTATCGCGTTCAAAGAAAGATTGGTTTAGATACACATGGTTTACCAATCGAAGTTAATGTAGAAAAAAAGTTAGGGTTTAAATCAAAATCGGATATTGAAAAATTTGGTGTTGAAAACTTTTGTATTGAATGTAATAAAGCAACAGCAGTAAATATTGATGAAATAAATAGAGTTACTGATATGATGGGACAATTTATTGATTGTGAGCATCCATATGTAACTTGTTCCAATGAATTTATTGAATCTGAGTGGTGGATTATTAAAGAAATGGATAAAAAAGGTTTAATCTACCATGGTAATAAAGTGCTTTGGTATTGTCCTAGATGTGGAACTGAACTAAGTCAAAATGAAGTTTCACAAGGTTATGAAGAAACATCAGTTAATACTGTAATTGTTCCTTTAAAAGTTGTTGATAAAGATGAATACTTTCTTGCTTGGACAACAACTCCTTGGACTTTAATGGCCAATGTTGCAATATGTGTTAATCCAGATTTAACTTATATTAAAGCAGAATCACAAGGTTTTAAATTTATTTTAGCAGAAAGTCTTGCAAGTTCTGTTTTAGGCGATGAATATAAGGTATTAGATACTTTTAAGGGTAGTGACTTAGTAGGTATAAAATATGAACAATTAATGCCATTTGTAACTGTCGAAGGTAAGTGTCATGAAGTTATTGCCGATAGTTATGTTACAGCTGATGATGGAACAGGTGTTGTTCATATCGCTCCAGCTTATGGTGCTGATGATAACAGGGTGTGCCAAGAAAATGGTATTGGTTTTGTTAATCCCGTTGGAGAAGATGGATGTTATACAGAAGGACCTTGGAAAGGTACTTTAGTAACTGATCCAGACTTAGAAATTGAAATAATTAAATGGTTAAAAGAAAATGATAAATTATTTAAAAAGATTAAAATAACACATGATTATCCACATTGTTGGAGATGTCATTCACCATTAATTAGTTATCCAAAACCTGCTTGGTATGTAAAAACTACAGCTTATAAAGATAAAATAATTGAAGCTAATAAAAAGATTAATTGGTATCCTGAATATGTTGGCACAAAAAGATTTGCTAATTGGCTTGATAATATGATTGACTGGGGGATATCAAGAAACCGTTATTGGGGATGTCCATTACCAATCTGGATATGTGATGAATGTAAGCATACTCATGTAGTGGGATCTTTAGATGAACTTCAATCTATGTTAATTGAAGATGTTGATGTTAAGACTATTGAATTACATCGCCCATATGTCGATGATTTACATTTAAAATGTCCAGAATGTAACTCTCGTATGACAAGAGTCTTAGATGTTTTAGATGTTTGGTTTGATTCTGGTTCAATGCCTTATGCCCAATTTCATTATCCATTTGAAAATAAAGAATTATTTGAATCTCAATTCCCTGCTGATTTTATTGCTGAAGGGTTAGATCAAACTCGTGGTTGGTTCTATGTTCTTTTAGTTATTTCAACAATTATTTCAGGAGAATCAAGTTTTAAAAATGTTGTTGTTAATGACATGGTACTTGATGGTAAGGGTAAAAAGATGAGTAAATCAACTGGTAATATAGTTGATCCAGAAGTTGCCTTAACAGAATTTGGTGCTGATAATGTAAGATGGTATATGTTCTATACTTCTCCTGTTTGGACACCTTTAAAATATGATAATAATGGCGTTAAAGAGGTTCACTCAAAATTCTTTAATCCACTTAAAAACACATATTCCTTCTTCCAAATGTATGCAAACATTGATGGAATAGATATAGATGATTGTAATGTTCCTTATGAAAAACGTGAAGAAATAGATAAATGGCTTTTAAGCAAATATAATAAATTACTAATGAGAGTCACTGATTCTTATGAGAAATATGATTTAAATGAAGTTGTAAGATATATTACTTCTTTTGTATCGGAAGATTTATCTAATTGGTATATTAGACGTAATCGAAATAGATTTTGGGCAAGTGATTTAGACGATTCTAAGAAGTCAGTTTACATGACTACTTATGAGGTATTAGTGGGAATTGCTAAAATGTGTGCACCAATTATTCCATACATGACAGAAGAAATTTATAAAAATCTAACTGGAGAAGAATCTGTCCATTTGGCTGATTTCCCTAAATATGATGAGTCTTTAATAAATGAGAATATTGAAGTTAAGATGGATTTAGTAAGAGATTTAATTTCTACGGGACGTTATGTTAGAGAAGAAACTAAGATAAAGGTTCGTCAGCCATTAAGTGAATGTTTAATTGATGGTAAGTATGAAAGTATCTTAGGCGATTTAGTAAACTTAATTAATGAGGAATTAAATGTTAAAAAAGTTACTTTTGTTGATGATTTATCTAAATATATGAACTTTACAATAAAACCTAACTTTAAAGTATGTGGTTCAATGTTTGGCTCTAAAATGAAAGATTATCAAGCTGCATTACTTGATTTACATGATGAAGATATTGAACTTATTTTAAAAGAAGAAACAGTTACAATTGATTTTGATGGCGGTAGACTTGATATTACACCTGATATGGTTGATGTAAGAATTGAATCAAAAGAAGGATTTAATGTGGGTATGGAAAATAATAAGTTTATTATTTTAAATACTGAATTAACTCGTGAACTTATTTTAGAAGGTTTAGCAAGAGAACTCGTTTCAAAGGTTCAAAACATTAGAAAAACTAATGGCTATGAAATAGCCGATAGAATTAATCTATACTATGATGGCGATGATGAAATACTTGAATCTTTAGATATGTTTAAAGATTATATTAAAGAAGAGACTCTTGCTGTTACATATGAACAAGCATCTAAAGGTGAAATTGTTGATATTAATGGCCATGATGTTAATATTTATATAGAAAAAAATTAGAAGAAAAATTAACTTCTAATTTTTTTATGCCAAAATGTGACAAAAGGAGATAAAACCTCAATCTACAAATGGAAGAAAATACACTTATTATAATCACTTGTGAAGCAGAAGAAAGTGATAAGACACTCACTTTATATCTTTGGCGAAAATGTTTCAGGGGGTGTAGTAATAAAAGAGAGTTGTGCTTATGAATAATCGTATATTACTAGATATCATAGTGCTATTATTATTGATAATTTTATTGTTTATCAGTGAATGTTAACATTAAAAAAGCATCTTTATTTTCTGAATAAAGATGCACGATAGAAAAGTGTCTAGTGTTAGTAAAAGAAGCTTCTGCTTCACACACAATGTAATTATAACAAAGCTTGAAATTATCTTCAAGTTTTTTTGTGAGAAGATGTCATCTTCGCCAAAATGTGTAAAATCTGACTAAAGTGTATGTACAAATAATTAGAACATCTATTTTTTTGACAAAATAATTATAAGTAATGTTGTAAAATAAAAGTAAAGAAAAGATAAATAATATAAAAAGTAATGCAATAGGAAAATATCTATGCTAATTTAAATTATATAAGAATATGTAAACAAATGTCTAAATTAGCCACATTTGCTCTTGACAGAATAGTTAGGCCTTGCTAAAAAAAAGTTATGATAAAGATAGGAAAGTACGCCTAAAGAAGGAGAAAAGAAATATGAAAAGAAGGAATACAATAATAGCACTAGTAGTATTACTAGCAATAGGTTTTGCAGCAGTATCAACTACACTAGTACTAAATGGAGTAATAGGTTTAGGAGAAAGTGATGATTTTAAAATCATATTTACAAGTGCAAGTATAGATGGAACAAAAAGAAATGATGTAATAGGCAGTGATAAAACAGTAATCAACTATGAAACAAAAACTTTAACAACGATAGAAGAAGAATCAGTTCTTGTATATGAAGCAACAAATACAAGTAGAAACTATGATGCAGAAGTAAGTATAGAATGCAATATAGTAGATGAAAGTGGAAATAAAGTAGAAGGCAATAACACATATGTCGATATGACATATGAACCAAATAGTATGTTACTATTATCAGGAGAAACAAAGAGTGGAAAAGTAAAGACTAGATTAATAAAAACAGTAACAGAGGAAATGGATATAAATATCAAATGTACATTAACTGGAACACCAAAAGAAAGAGATACATTAGGTGATGAATATGTTGAGCCAAATAAAACAGGTGGAACATTAATGACTCGATCATATAATATGGCATTTTGGCAACATAAATCTAATATAACAAAAGTAGTATTTGAAAATACATTAACACCACATGAAACAAGCGAAGATTTAATATATGATGTATCAGAGAATCAAGACGGAAGCGTAATGTCTTATCTAGTACCAAATGAAGATGATACAACAAAATATACATTATACATAAATTCGGATGGGAAAGTAGTAGCCAATCCTAACAGTGCATGCTTATTTGAATCTTTTCAAAACTTAACAGAAATAGAAAACTTAGAATATTTAGATACAAGAAATGTAACTATTATGGCGAGTTTATTTAGCGGTTGTCGTAGTTTAACATCACTAGACTTAAGCAATTTTGATACCAGTAAAGTGGAGATTATGGCGGCGATGTTTTTAGATTGTACAAGTTTAAAAAATATAGACCTAAGTACTATTGATACTAGTAAAGTAACTAACATGAGTGGGATGTTTAGCAGTTGTTCTTCCTTATCTTCTATAAGACTTGGTAATTGTAGTAATGTAGAGAGTATGTCAGGAATGTTTTCAAATTGTTCAAAACTTGAAAATGTTGATACAAGCGACTGCAATTCCTTTAAAGTTAATGATATTAGTAGGATGTTTAACTATTGTCAATCTTTAAAAAGCTTAGATTTAAGTAACTTTAATACAAGTAGTGTAACAAATATGGGCTCGATGTTTGCTGGTTGTGAACTTTTGACAACAGTTAATCTAAGTAATTTTGATACAAGTAATGTAACAGATATGAGTTCAATGTTTGGCGGTTGCAAATCATTAAAAGACTTGAATATAAGCAATTTTGAGACTAGAAATGTAATTTCTATGCGTGCTATTTTTTGTGAATGCGTTAATTTAAAAAATTTAGATATAAGCAACTTTGACATAAGTAGTGGAGCAAATATAGACTTTATATTTGAAAAAATGCCTTCCACTGCCACTATACATGTAAAAGATAAAACAATGCAAAATTGGATACTTGCTTTATCAAGTAGTAATCGTCCATCAGCTTGGACAAATGATAATGTAATAATTAAGGAAGCATAATCTGCTTCTTTTTTCTTTCATTATAATGGAAATACTTTTTATTTTTATTTTTCTATGTTATAATTTGATTATAAGATAGGAAGGGTTAGAATGAACTTTGATCAATTAACAAGAATGTTATATCAAGAGAATATTAACTGGGTTTATTCAATAATTCGTGACTTAGATACTAAAGGTATTGAAAGAAAAGATAAGTTTATTGCAGACCCTTACATTTTTAATAATATTATTGCATTAGGATATTACTTTATGAACTTATACATCGTTAGTAATATTAATGATTATACTGAAGAAGATGCAAATATGGTCATGAATTCAATTATTACTGGAGCTAGTAGTTATGATCAATACAAACTAAGTCAAATATATAAAAGAGATATAAAGCTAGATACTTTAGTTGAACAATATAATTCAATAGTACGTAAGACTAAGGCATACTCACCTAATGATGGATTAAAGGCTAGAGTAGTGGCGATAGATGAAATATATAGACGAATTTATGATGTATTTAATAAAAGACACTTTAATGTTTTTGTTCGTGTTTTTATAACATCATTTAAGGATTATGAGAAGAGTATCAAAGAAATAATAGATAATTATTTAGTTAAGAGATAGGAATTGGTAGCATGTTTAGTAATGAAAAAATTAAACAAGTTTTTAATGCAATTAAAGATAATGGTATTGATGCTTTTGATGATGAATCATTAGCTAAATTATTATCTATTTTAAGCGAAGAAGAGTTTGATTTATTTGAACAAAGGTGTTATCAAGAACTTGAAAGTTTAGAAGCATTAATGCGAATAATGAGCATAAGACCATATGCCGAGGCACTTATATCACGTGATTTATATCGAATTAGAACAAATAAATTATATGATACTTACAAAGCTTCTTTAACTGATGGTACTTATCGTGATTTATTTAAGAGTTTAAGAGTAGAAGAACTTGCTGATTTAAAAAAATATGTGTCATTTACGATAGATCGAAGTGATGATGTTAATATGAGTGGCTCTAAAAAGATTATTAATATGATTACTCGAGAAATAAAAATAAAAGAAGAACAAAGAAAACCTCGCTTTCAACAGTGAGGTTTTTACATAAATAAAATCATTACATTAAGTAATGATTTTATTTATTATCTATTATAGAATTCAACTACTAGAGATTCATTGATTTCAGCGTTAAGTTCGCTTCTTTCAGGTAATCTTGTGAAAGTTCCCGTTAACTTTTTAGCATCAAACTCAACATAAGCAGGTCTTGTAACATTAGCTTCAAGAGCTTGTCTAATTGCTGGATGTTCTAAAGAGTTTTCTTTAACACTGATTATATCTCCAGGTCTACATTGGTATGAAGGAATATTAACCTTTTTACCATTTACTAAAATATGTCCATGATTAACAATTTGTCTAGCACCGCGACGAGTATTAGCCATTCCCATTCTGTATACTAGATTATCAAGTCTTGATTCTAGTAATTTTAAGAAGTTTTCACCATGTACACCTTGCATTTTAGATGCTTTATCAAAAAGACGTCTAAATTGTTTTTCGTTTAATCCATACATAAATCTAATTTTTTGTTTTTCTTGTAACTGGATACCGTATTCAGAAACTTTTTTTCTTCTTCCTGTACCATGTTGACCTGGAGCGTAAGCTCTTTTTAAGTCTTTACCATTTTCAAGTGTTGAAAAACCTAATCTTCTAGATTTTTTATAAGCTGGACCAGTATATCTTGCCATAAAATATTCTCCTTTCTTCATATTACGTAAAAAAAGGATTTTATCGTATTTAAGTTACTAGGGTGTTTAGTCATCTTTCCCTTAGGCAGTTTAAGTTACTAGAACTATTTCAACTAAACACATTAATAATTAAATACGATGCTGCCTTCGTTCATTACGCACTTAGTAATATACACTAATTATATGCAAAAGTCAATGATTTTATGGCTTTTGATATACTAGAAAATTTAATTTTTTAATTTATAAAATAGGCGTTTGGCATTTTTATCTAATGACTCTTCTAAATGACTATAATCCATTTTTCTAATTTCTTTTATTCTATTAAATACTTTTTTTCCATCATCTTCAGGAATACCACTCATGAAAGGATAATCAAGCTCAATTAATAAATTATCTATTGGGACATTTCTAACAACCTCTAAAGATTTTTTCGCATTTTCTTTAGTGATTGGTCTACCAACGGATATATAGCCATCTCTTTTTAAAATACTTTCTAAACTAAATAGATCTGGTTGGAAACAGTGAAAGACAAAGCCATAATGGGCAGGGTGGCCTTTTAAGATTTTTAAAACTAAATCATTTGTATTATTAGCATGAATTATAATGGGTAAATGGAGCATATTTGCAAGTTCAATACTTTCAATAAATTTTCTTATTTGCGGCTTTAAATCCTCTGAATCATCAAGCCCTGTTTCTCCAATTGCAACAATTCGGTTAGATAATGCACTTGCTTCGGCAATCTTTAAAATATTCTCAATATTTCCTTCATATAAAGGGTGTACTCCAATAGCTGCATAGAATTTATCACAAAGCCCAGTAGTTGCTAAGGCATCAATGCTTGTTTCTTCATCTAGTCCAACATTAATTACTTTATCAAGGTATTCTAAGTCTTTTACTTTCATAATTTCTTGTCTAACATCTTTTAAACATTTAGAATTAATATGTGCATGAGTATCAATCATAAAGTTTCTCCTTTAAATGGCTTTATTATAGCATATATTTCTTTTTTTCGTGTAAATTTTTAACTTTAATTATAATCTTTAATATGTTAAAATAGTTATAGAATAAAGGGTGAAGAATATGGCAGAGTTACAAGAACACTTTAAAATGAACTATAAAAGAATTTTAGCTAATGCAAATCATATTGTTAAAGGCAATAAATTTCGTATAACTGTTTTATCGGAATTATTAGTTAGACTTGAATACTCGGAAACTGGTTTATTTGAAGATCGCCCAACTGAATTAGTTATGAACAGGAAATTTCCTGTTTGTCAATTTGAAAAAAAAGAAGACAATAAATATGTAACTATTAAAACATCATATTTTACTTTGACTTATCAAAAAGAAATGCCTTTTGTAGGATCGAAAGTATCACCTGATCAATATTTAAGAATAGATTTAAATGGTACAGATAAATATTGGTTTTTTAATCACCCTGAGGTAAGAAATTTTGGGGGTTCAACTTTTTCATTAGATGGAGCTGATGGGAATGCCAAGTATGGTAGAGGTTTATACAGTACAGATGGCTTTGTTTCTTTGGATGATTCGAAAACTTTAATATTTAATGAAGATGGTACTTTAGGTAAAAGAAGCGATAAGAGAATTGACACTTATGTATTTATGTATAAACGTGATTTTGGAGCTGCCTTAAGAGATTATTTTACGTTAACAGGTTATCCTCCGTTAATTCCAAGGTATGCTTTAGGTGTCTGGTGGAATAGAAATATAGTTTATGATTCTAAAGATCTTGAAAAGCTAGTTTATAAATTTAATAAAAACAGGATACCTTTGTCAATAATAATGCTTGGAGATAAATGGCATAGACAAATGAGTAAGATGATATCAGGCTTATCTTTTGATGAAAAACTATTTAAAAGACCTAAAAGAATGACTGATTTTTTACATAGTAAAAATATTCGCTTAGCTGTTAAAGTAAACCCAATGGAAGGTATTAGTAAAGATGAAGATTATTTTTTGCCTTTTAAGAATGCATCAGGGTTAGAAGGAGATTTAAAATTACCTTTTAATGTATTTAACAAGAATGTTTTAAGTGCTTATTTTGATTACTTAATTCATCCTTTAATGAATTATGGTGTTGATTTCTTTTGGATAGATTATGACAATATAAATGATAAAACTAATTTAAGAGCGTTAACACATTATCATTTTAATGATTTTAATCAAATTACTAATCGTCGTGGTATTACTTTGGCACGTAATGCGGGAATAGCCGCTCACAGATATCCAATTCACTATACAGGAGAAACAATTGTTAGTTGGAAAAACTTGGAGATGTTACCAACATATAATTCAACAGCTTCAAATCTTGGACTTTCTTGGATAAGTAATGACATTGGTGGATATACAGATGGTATTGAAGATGGAGAACTTTATTCTCGTTTTGTTCAATTTGGTTGTTTTTCACCAATATTAAGGCTTTCAGCTGATGAAGGAAGATATTATAAACGTGAACCATGGAAGTGGGATATTACAACTCAATCAGTAGTTAGTCAATATCTTCGTTTAAGGCATGCTTTAATCCCTTATCTTTACAGTGAAGCATTCCGTTATACGAAGACAGGTTTACCATTAGTTCAACCCTTATATTATCGTTATCCAGAGATATATGATGAACCACTTTATAAATCCGAGTATTATTTTGGTTCTTCCCTTTTTGTAGCACCAATTACAACAAAAAGAGATAATTTAATGGACAGAACTATTTTAAAATTGTTTTTGCCAGATGGAATTTGGTATGATTTTACAACAGGAAAAAAATATGCTGGTGGTAAAAGATATACAACATTTTATAAACAAGAAGATTATCCAGTATTTGCTCGTGCTGGTACTATAATACCAATGGCTATATTGGATGAGAGAAATTTAAATGATACTAAGCCTCCTGCATCTATGGAAATTCAAATATTTCCAGGAAGCAGTAGTACTTATGAATTATATGAAGATGATGGTATTTCTTCCCTTTATGAAAAAGGATTTTTTATAGTTTCGGATATAGATTATACATATCAGAAGAATAACTACACTGTAACTATTAGACCAGTTGCTGGTAAAAGTGGAATAATCCCACCACATCGTGCTTATCGGATAAGATTTAGAAATGTCCGCGAACCTGATGAAGTAGTTATTAGAATAGGTAATGAAAAAGTTAAGGGAGCTGAAAGTTATGTTGATGATAATGACTTTGTCATTGAACTTCCTGCTTTATCAACTTTAAAACAAGTAACAATATCTGTTAAGGGAAAAAACTTAGAGATAGATGCTTTAAGGCTTATTAATGATGATATTGAGTCAATCTTAAATGATTTACCTATCCAAACTAAAATTAAAAACGTTATTGGTGAAACTTTATTATCTAATACGGATATAAAACAAAAACGTATTGAAGTACGTAAGTTAAAGAAGTTGGGAGTTAATCAAAAATATATTAATTTATTTTTAAAACTTCTTGAATATTTGGCGGAAGTTTAGTATAATACACACAAGCAGATGAAGAAAAAGTAGTAGATTAGGATTCTATTAAAGAGAGTTACTATTTGGTGGAAAGTAATATAGATGAGTAATTGAACTTGTTTTTGGATGTGATAGGATAACTCCTTTAAAGGTTTCGAGTATAAATTAAGGTGGTACCACGAGTTTTCGTCCTTTGGATGGAAACTCTTTTTTATTAAAGGATGTGAATATATGCAATATTTGTTATGGTATGTGATTATATTTATGATTATTTTACTTGCCCTCTATGTTGTGGAGTTTTATATTCCCTTAAGAAAAGAGATATTAGGATGTAGTAAAGTATTTAGATTTATTACAAAAAAGTATGACTTAAGTATGAATAAAAATAGAGTAAGGACATTAAGTAAATTAATAGTGGTAGCAAATTCATTCATTTTATCTATACCAATGACAATTGTTTTATTTGTCAAATTATCGTATTTTGAAGCTATTGGTATTTCACTTGTTATATTTATTGCACTTATACTTGGTATTTATAATTTAATAGGTTATATTTTAAAGAAGAAAGGTTGGTAATTATGGAATACAATTATAAAGAAATAGAAAAAAAGTGGCAGGAGTTTTGGGAAAAAAATAAGACTTTTAAGACAGATATTAGAGATTTTTCAAAACCTAAGTTTTATGCTTTAGATATGTTTCCTTATCCATCAGGAGTTGGTTTGCATGCTGGACATCCTGAAGGTTATACGGCAACTGATATAGTATCAAGAATGAAAAGAATGCAAGGCTTTAATGTTCTTCATCCAATGGGTTATGATTCATTTGGTTTGCCTGCAGAACAATATGCTGTACAAACGGGCAACCATCCAAGTAAATTTACGGAAGAAAATATTAAAACGTTTACAAAACAACTTAAAGAATTAGGCTTTGATTATGACTGGGATCGAGAGTTAGCAACATCTGATCCTGCCTTTTATAAATGGACTCAATGGATATTTAAGAACCTTTATAATGATGGTTATGCTAAATATATTGATATGCCAGTTAATTGGTGTGAAGAATTAGGTACAGTTTTGTCTAATGATGAGGTTATTGATGGTAAAAGTGAACGTGGGGGATACCCTGTTGTAAGAAAAAATATGCGTCAATTATGTATTGATCAAGCAGCTTTTGCTGAAGACTTACTTGAGGGCCTTGAAACTATTGATTGGCCAGCCTCTACAAAAGAGATACAAAAAAATTGGATTGGTAAGTCGATTGGTGCTCACGTTAATTTTAAAGTTTTGGGTTTTGATGATAGTTTTACAGTTTTTACTACACGATGTGATACACTTTTTGGCGCAACTTACTGTGTTTTAGCTCCAGAGCATGAGCTTGTTGATAAGATAACTACAGAGGATAAAAGAAAAGAAGTAGATGAGTATAAAGCAGCATGTGCCTTAAAGAATGACATGGAAAGAACAGAACTTAATAAAGATAAAACGGGTGTATTTATTGGTGCTTATGCGATTAATCCTGTAAATAATGAAAACATCCCAATTTATATAAGCGACTATGTTCTTGCTAGTTATGGAACAGGTGCTATTATGGCTGTTCCTGCTCATGATGAACGTGATTATGAATTTGCTGAGAAATTTAATATTCCAATTATTCAAGTATTAGAGGAAGTAACTGGGACACCTCATGAAGGAGAAACTAAGAAAAATTCAATTGTAGCAATAGTTTATGATGAGAAAAATAAAAAATATTTGACAATTAATTGGGGAAAAAATGGGGGAAGATTATTTATTGGTGGAACTCGTAAAGATAATGAGACGCCACTTGAATGTGCAAAAAGAGAAGTAGAAGAAGAAACGGGATATGTTGATTTAGAATTACTTAAAGTTCTTCCACAGGTAAATCATCATTACTATGCCTATAATAAAGATAAGTATTTTAATATTGAATGTACAGGTTTATTGTTTAAACTAAAAAGTGATTTAAAAAATGCTCAAAATTTAGATGAAGATGAGAATTTCTTGGTAGAATGGGTAGATGAAGAGACTGTCATTTCGGAAATTAAAGATGAGTTGCATAAGAAAACTTATGAATATTCTAAAAATGGTGGGGCAATGACAGGAGATGGAATCCATATTAATTCTGAATGGCTTGATGGATTAAATAAACAAGAGGCAATTGATAAAATGATTGAATGGTTAGAATCTCATAACGTTGGAAGCAAGAAAATTAATTATAAGATGCGTGAATGGATTTTTGCAAGGCAAAGATATTGGGGAGAACCTGTTCCAATAGTTCATATGGAGGATGGAAGTGAGTATGTTTTAAGTGATGATGAACTACCACTTTGCTTACCTGAATTGAATGATTATAAAGGACATAATGGTCTTGCGCCTTTAGAGAATGCTGAAGATTGGAAAAAATACTCTCATGACGGTCTTAGTGGGGTTAGAGAAACATCAACTATGCCAGGAAGTGCTGGATCTAGTTGGTACTTCTTAAGATATATTGATCCTCATAATAATGATGAGTTGGCTTCACAAGAGTTACTTAAGCATTGGATGCCAGTTGATTTATATGTTGGTGGTCCTGAACATGCAGTAGGGCATTTAATGTATTCAAGAATTTGGAATCATTATTTATATAGCAAAGGATTATCCCCAGTTAAAGAACCGTTTAAAAAACTAGTTCATCAAGGTATGATACTTGGTGAAAATGGTATCAAAATGGGTAAGAGATTCCCAGAGTATGTAATTAATCCATCGGATATAATACGTGATTATGGAGCTGATACTTTAAGACTTTATGAAATGTTTATGGGTCCTCTTGAAGCCTCAAAACCTTGGAGTGCATCAGGTGTAGATGGAGCTAAAAAATTCTTAGATCGTATTTGGCGCTTATACACAGAAGAAAATAAAATAACCGATGAAAATAATGGGAATTTGGAAAGAATTTATCATGCAACAGTAAAGAAAGTTACAACTGATTATGAAAATCTTGCCTTTAATACAGCAATAAGCCAGCTAATGATTTTCATTAATGCCGTTTATAAGGAGACGAGTTTCCCAAGAGAATATGCAGAAGGATTTATTAAGTTATTAAATCCAGTGGCACCACATATTACAGAAGAAATTTGGAATGTAGTATTAAAACATAATGACACGATTGCTTTTGAATCATGGCCAGAGTATGATGATGATAAAATAGTTGAAGAAGAAGTTACTGTAGGTATTCAAGTTAATGGTAAATTAAGAGGTACTATTACAGTTCCAACAGATGCTGCGGAAGATGAAATTAAAAATAAAGCATTTGAAGAGGAAAATGTTAAACGTCATATTGATGGAAAAGAAATTGTAAAAATAATTGTTATTAAGGGTAAAATAGTAAATATAGTTATTAAATAAAAGAATTCACGAGTTTTCGTGAATTTTTTTTGAAATTTAGAAGTAAAGTTGTGGATATCGTATTGGCACTAAGGAGGGAAGTATATATAAAGATTATGTCATGCTTATGTGTGAGATATACGAAGAGATGGAAGAACTAGCTGGTAATGATGCGGGAAGAAAAGCCTTAATCAAAATGCTAAAAACCTTAGGAAGAAGTGAAGAGTTTATGACCGTAATGGATAAATATGAATATGAAAAAAATCTTACACACTGAAGAAGGCAGACAAGAAGGCTTAGAACAAGGTTCAGAACAAACAAAAATTAAAATGATAAAAAAGTTTTACAAAAATGGTGTTGATATTGAAGTAATTGCTTCTTCATCTGATAAATCAGTAGAGGAAGTAGAGGAAATACTTAAAAAAGTTGCTTAGTTCATCATTTCAGACTGTTGACAAATAGAAAATGTTAACAGTCCTTTTAATTTGAAAAATATGTAGTTTAATAAAAGTGTTGCTTATATAATTCAAAAGCTTATGAGGTTTACAAATTGCGTTTTTTTTCATGTCTTTATCAAAAAAAGTCTGATATACTTACAATAAGAGAGTATGGTATTATGAGAAGAAATTATAAAATTTTTATGCTAATTGCTATTTTAGTAATTGGGTTTGCTGCTGTGTCAACGACAATTGTAATTAATGGTTTTACAAGAGTAGGTACAAACGAAGAGGATTTTGATGTCTTTTTTTACAGTGTAACTTTAGATGATTTAATTGTTACAAATGATGTTTTAAGCAAAGATAAAAAAACACTTAATTTTGCAACTAATGAGATTAATGTACTAGGGGAATCATCTACATTAAAATTCTCCGTTATAAATAACTCTAGTCAATATAATGCGGAGGTAAGTATTGAATGCACTATTCCAAGCGGTGATGATTATACAGTTGAAGTAAGTCCTTTGAGTATGACTATAAATGCTGGTAAAAGGTTTGATGGAACTATTAAAGCTACGTTAACTAAGGCTTTAATTGATGCCAAAGATGTTCAAATTAGTTGTACTTTAAATGCAAATCCAACTTCTAGAACTTCTAGTGTGCCAAAAGTTGTTGATAAGAATATGTATGATGTTATTTTAGTTGGTGACAGCATTATGAATGGTTATGGCAATGATTTTAAGACTTTTGATTATTATTTAAAAGAAGCAGGATTAGTTCCCGAATCTTCTTTAGCAATGAATCTTTCCCAAAATTCTTCAATGTTATTTACATCTCCTTATGTTGAAGAAAATCAACTTATATTAGATACTCAAATTAGAAAATATCTTTTTGATAAAGTAGCTAATGTAAAAGAAGACGCTTATATTATGATAAATGGTGGAATAAATGATTTGACTCATAATTTGCAATATGATAATTATACTTTGGGTGTTGCTTCGACTGATGAGTTTAATAATTCTTCGTATTTTCAAGATGTAATGGCGAGTGATAATTTAGTATCAAGAATTTATAATATCCTATCGGGTGTAGGAATGACTTTTCCCAATAATAAAATTATTTATATAAAACCAAGATTACTTCCAGAAAGTATCACTAAAGAGTATTATAAAGATGTTGCATCAATTAATGCTGATATAACTTTATTTAATCAAGCAATAGATTTTTGGCAACAAAGAATAGGCAAGAAATATCCAAATTTGACTATAATTGATTCTAATGATTATGTTTTAGAAAGCGATTTAAGATATGCTCTTGTGCCAAACGATGGTGTTCATTGGCAAGCAAGTGCTTATCAGAAAATTGTTGAATCTTTAGCAAATTAAAAGAGGCTAATTTGTAGTCTCTTTTAATTTGTCATAAATTATATCTAAGTCGATAATTGGTTGTTTTTCTTCATAACCTGGAGTCATATGAATATGAAAATGCTTTATTTCTTGACATGTTCCTGAATTTGTAATAATTTGCATACCAGTTAAATCAAGTTTCTCATGTAAAAGTGTATCCATTTTTTTAAGTATTTTATTTATATGTACAGCTTCATCATTGTTAATAAATGTATAGTTTTCAATATGCTTTTTTAGAATAACAAGTAAATCTCCATTTTGTTCGGGATTTATATTCATAATGACTTTGACAATTTCATCTTCATAGATTTTTTTTGATGGAATACTACCATCAATTATTTTACAGAATATACAATCTTTCATAATTTCACCTAAATTAATTATATCATATTTATCTTGCGTTATATATAAACTTTATCAATTCTTCCGTTGTATAGTTTACAAAGAAAAAAGACTTTATCCCATTGCTTAGGTGGTATCGTGTTATAATTTAGTCAGAGATTAGGAAGTGCTTATATGAAGAAAAAGTATATTATTATGTCAATTTGTGTTATTGCTATTTTTTTAATGCTTGTTATCGGTATAAATACGGTAAAAAAACATGAGGATAAAAAATCTCCAACGACGACAACTGCTCCGATAGTTAATTCTGATGAAGTTGTAAGTGATGAAACCCGTGAAGAAGAGAATGTTGGTGAAGGAGATAATGTTGATGGGAAAGAATATGCTCCAGCTAAAATGGTAGTCAATGCTGACGAACTTGTTGGGTATAAAGAGGCTAAGGAAGATGCCAATAATTTTGAGATTAGTAATGTTAATGTTGATAAGAAAAGTAAATTAACTAATGTTACAGGTACGGTTAAAAATAAAGGAAAAAAGACAAAAATTGTTATAAAAGCAGAATTTTATAGTAATGGTAATGTTTTAGGTTCTTCAAGTATTGCAATAGATGAAATAAAGGAAAATGAAAGTAAGGATTTTATAATTAAAGTTATGAACGATATTGTAAGTGATGATTATAGGGTAGTTGTAGATTATGTAGGTGAATAGATTTGAGAAATAGAAAAGGAATAATGCTTCTAATTATATTATTAGCAATCGGTTTTGCAGGTGTTGCAACAACACTTTTAATGAGTGGTAATGTTTTCATTGGTACAAATGAAAGTGATTATAAAATATACTTTAGTGAAGCAATATTAGATGATAAAGATAAAACTAATTCTATAATAAGTGCAAATAAACAAGTAATAAATTTTGAAACAAAAGAGTTAACGGAAATTGGTGATGAATCTGTTTTAAGTTTTGAAGTTACGAATGATTCTAGACAATATGATGCAGAAGTAAAGTTTAATTGTCAGGCTAATGATTCAAGAATATTTGATTATGTTGATATTGATTATAAAATTAATGATTCCATTATTTTAGCTAAATCAAAAACTAATGGTTCTGTAAAAGCTACAATGAAAAAAGTTTATGTTGGAGAAGAGTTTGATAAAAGTATAACTTGTGAAATTAGTACAGATGCTTTAGAAAAAGAAAAAATTAATGATACTATTTTAAAGGAAAAAGAGTATTTTACATATGGTTATTTATTAAATGAAGATACTCCTTTAAGTAATGCTTTAGTTGTTGTTTATTCAGATACTCCGCATTACTTTCAAACTGATGTTCGAGGAATGTATTTAATACAAGGACTTGAAGGTGGAGACCATGAACTATATGTTATAGAGAATAGAGCTTTAGATGAAGTAAAAACCTTAACCAAAGATGAAGTAAAGAACTTAGCTAATGACAGTACAATGTTTAATACAAGAGATACAGAAATTAATCTAAGTAAATATGAAAATAAATATGCTAAAGTAAAAGAAGGAATACCCGAGACTAGAACTGCAACATTAGAAGTGAATGGTGGTGTGGGAAGTAATTTATCAATTACTTTGATAAATGGTGAACAAGTCGGTTACCTTCCGACAATTAATCATGATTCTTTATTATTTAAAGGTTGGGAAGTTAACGGAAATGAAATTCAGGAAACTGATATCGTTACTGATGAAACTACATTAGTAGCTAACTATAAAACAGGCGTGGCTGCCGTTAATGGAAAAAACTTTAAGACTTTAGAAGATGCTTATGATTATGTTACAACAGATACTGAGGCAACGATTGATTTACTTGAGGATACTGTATTAGCTGGAACTTTAGAAAATACGAAAAATATTATTTTAAATATGAATGAAAAGTCCATTAACTTAGATAAATATAAAATAGTAAATAATCAAAAATTAACTATAAAAAATGGAACATTAAGGACAACTTCATCTTATGTCCTAGAAAATTCAGGTAATTTAAGCCTTTCAAATAATTTAAGTATTGAACACGATAATACTACTAATGTAAGTGAAGCGATTAAAACTATTTTAAATAGAGAAAATGCTGTTTTGAATATTAGTAATTCTACTATAAAAACTAATTTTAGTAGTTTTGTAAAAGAACAGTCTATGATTAATAATTATGGTGAAATAAATGTCGTTGATTCAGAATTCTATGCCGATGATTCGGATATATTCATATATGATGGTGCTGTTTTTAATACCAATAATTCTACTTATAATATAAATGGTACATTTGAAACTGGAAATCTTTTTCAAATTTATGGTACTTTAATTTGTGATAATAGTACTTTCCGTGTGCTTGAAGATAATGTAACACGAAAGGGAATCTTTAATTTAAAAGAAGGTGGACAAATTGAACTTAATTCAGGGGTATTTGATAATACCTATGGAAAAGGCAATAGTGTATATTCATATGCTGGTTCAACAATTAATTTAGGGAGTAAAGATCAAACAATAAATTTTATTGGAAATGCTACAAATAATTATGTAATTTCTCATTATGGTGATTTAAATATAATTGATGGGACAGTAGATGTTAGCAATGCTTCTTACTTTATTGCAAGTTTTGGCTTATTAACTGTTGGGACTGATAAAAGTATACCTACAATAAATGGTGGAACAGGGACAAGTATAATAGAAGTTAGAACTAAAGGAGATAATCAAAATAGTAGAATTATAAATGCTAATATTAACGTGTTTAATGCAATTGGTATAAATGTTTACAAAGATGTTAAATTAACGATTGATAACGCAACAATTACGCAAGAGAATGAAACATCAACAAATAGAATATTTGATATAACTGGTCATTTAACGATAAATAATGGTTTGTTTAAAATAGGTAGCAATAATGTTAAAGGTCAAGGTATTATAACTCTTAGAGCTCTTGCTACACTTGATATAAATTCTGGAACACTTGATAATACATATGGTGTGGGAAACTCAATTTATGTATATGCAAACTCGACATTTAATGTTGGCCGTAACAATGAAACTGTGAATCTTATAGGTAATGGAACAAGTAGTTATACATTATATACTCGTGGAGATTTGAACATTATAGATGGTACTATAAATGTTTCTAATGGGCATTTTATTGGAAGTTATGGTTCATTAACTGTTGGTACTAACTCAACAACTCCTACTATAAATGGGGCAAAAGGGTCAATTCTATTAGAAATTAGAAGTACGGGAGATAATCAAAATAATAAAATCATAAATGCCAATATTAATATGTTAAATGTTATAGGTATAAATGTTTACAAGGATGCTGAACTTATTATTGATAATGCAACAGTTATACAAGAAAATGAAACATCAACAAATAGAGCGCTAAAGGTTACAGGTCATTTAATAATAAATAATGGGACTTTTAAAATTGGTGAAAATAATTTAAAATCTAATGGATTAATTCTTGTAAATACTGATGGTGTGCTCGATTTAAATTCTGCAACTTTGGACAATACATATGGAAAGGGTGCAGTTATTTCTGCTTCCGCAGGTTCGACATTTAATATGGGACGTGAAAATAGTATTGTAAACTTAACTGGAGCTAAGGGGTATTTCATAATTAGTAATGCAGGAAATATGAATATTAATGATGGTACTATCAATGCTTTAAACAGTTCTTTAGTGACTTCTAGTGGTTTATTGAAAATTGGAACTGATACATCTATACCAACTCTTAATGGAGCGAAATCTTCAGGCGTCATTACCATTAAAAGTAATCAAGATAATAGAATAGTAAACGCGAATATTAATGGCCGTAATGCTACAGTTATTAATGTTTCGACAGGTGCTAAACTTACAATAGATAACGCAACACTTACCCAAGAAAATGAAACAGCTTTAAATAGATCGTTTGATATATCAGGTGAACTTACAATAAACAATGGAAACTACACCTCAAGTGGAACTGGCAATACTTCTTACGGTTTATTTGATATAAGAATGGGTGGAGTTTTAAATATTGATGGTGGATCTTATGATTATTTGGAAGCAGACAGCAATTTAATTTATACAGCTGTAGATGGAACTGTTAATATAGGAAAATCTTTAAAATCATCTATTACTATGTATTCTAATTCACCACATCCGCTTATAGCAACACATGGTAATTTAAATATATATGCAGGAACTCTTACATCTAATTCTTCAAATGTAATTCTTCAAAGTATGGGTGATGATGGAGAAACATTTACAGAAGAAGAAACTCTTGCATACCGTGCAAAAATAAATATTTATGGTGGTAAATTAATTGCTGAATCTAGTAGTCCAATTATTCATGTATCTGCGGGAAGAATAGAAATGAATGATGGTGAAATTATAAATAATAGTACTGGTTATACAATTTATAACAAAGGCGGTACTGCTATTCAAAGAGGTGGAGTATCCGCAAAGAACTTTGGCGTAACTGTTGAGTAAAAAGGTAAGGAAATTCTTATCTTTTTTAAATTATTAAATTTATTTTGGGTCATGCATACTATATAGTAGAGTATTTTTAGGAGGTACGTATGGCTTATTATAAAGAAATTGTTACTAAAGCAGTAATTGGAAAGGGTAAAAAAACTATCAGAGAAGATAGGGAAATATCTTTTGGTGAAAGACTTGATAACGTTTTAGGTTGTTGGGTTATTAATCATACATTCTCTGGCAATATTTTAGATGGTGTAGCCGTAGTTTCAGGGAATTATGATGTAAATATTTGGTATTCTTATGATAATAATACAAAAACAAATGTTATTATTAAGAATTTTAGTTATCAAGATCCAATGAAAGTAAGATTAAAAGAGAATTCTAAAATAAATAATAATACTGAGATAATTGTTAGAAGTTTGAATCAACCAAGTGTAAGTGATGTAAGTGTTGATTCAGGAATAATTAAACTTACGGTGGATAAACAAATGGGTGTTGAAGTTATTGGAGATACGATGGTTCGAGTAAGTGTTGAAGATGAAATGGATGATTATGAAGAAATAGAAGATGATGAAGAGATAAAGGATATTGAAATTACGGATGATTATTTAAAATAAGGTCACATTTGAGTGACTTTTTTGCTTTTTTCTGTCTTTTATTATATAATACTAGATAAATTTTTAGGGGTGTAAATGTGAAAAAGTTTAAGAATTTAAGGGATTTTAAAAAATCAACTGAATTTGAAAGTAAAGATTTATCATACTGTGATTTATCGAATTTAGAATAACAGTAAAAAAATATCTTCCTTATGATATCGCTTTAAAAGAGCAGAATCGTGCCGCTTAATCAAAAAAAGAACTTATATATAAGAGGTAGTTTGTATGGAGAGAATAAAATTAAAAACATTTGAATTAGAAGAATATGATAGTAGTAATATAGATCATCAGAAGTTTGCTACATATTTTGAAAGTGATGAAGAGTATACTGAATATATGGAACCATTTTGGTCGTTAGAAAATTCGGTTAATTATGCCAAAAGAAATGGTAAGTATTCGGCTGTTTACTATGCTTATCTTGATGGAATTTTAGTTGGGATGGTAGGTTTAATTAGCATTCTTGATATGCCAGAGGTTGTAATTTCTATACTAAAAGAACATAGGGGAAATCATTATTCAAGATATTTATACCAAGAATATGCAGAATATGTATTAAAATTTTATAAAGAATATAAGGCAATATATGCAAGTATACAGCCAGAGAATATACATTCAAGTAAAAATGCTTTAGCTGCTGGATTTAAGCAGATTGATGAGTATAAGTATATTAAGAGGTGATAACCGTCTCTTTTTTTATTAAAAAACTTTTAAAACACTAAAAAATATGCTATAATCTATTTACTGATGTGCGCTTTATTTCTTTTTTGAAAGAAGGATAAAAATGAGTAAAATAAAAATGTTTGCCTTAGGCGGACTAAATGAAAGTGGTAAAAACACTTATGTTGTAGAAATAGATAATAGAATATTTATTTTTGATTGTGGGTTAAAATATGCAACTGATAGTATGTATGGAATAGATTATATTATTCCAAATTACCAATATTTGATTGATAATAAAGATCGAATAGTTGGTGTATTTCTAACTCACGCACATTTAGAGAATATGGGAGGCATATTTGATTTAATTAGGGAAATACCAAAACTTAAAGTTTATGCAACGAGATACACTAAAGAATACTTATTATTAGAAGGATTAAATGAAAAAAATATAATAGAAATAAAAGCACAGAAGAAAGTATCTTTTAAAGATGTATCGATATTCCCTATAAATGTAAGTCATTCAGTTCCAGATGCTGTAATGTATGTAATAAATACAAAAGATGGAGCTATATGTTATACAGGAGACTTTTTAATTGATCCGACTATGGCTGGGGCGTATTCTATGGATTTAGGAAAAATTGCTTATGTTGGAAAACAAGGAGTTTTATGTTTGATGAGTGAATCATCATTCTCTGAACATCCTGGACATACTAGTCCTAATCATAGGCTAACAAGTTGGTTTAAAGATACGATAAATCATAATGATGGAAGATTAATTATTTCTATATTGCCGATTCATTTGCATACAATTCAGGAAGTCTTTGATGCGGCTAATAATATGCATCGTAAGATTGTTATAATGGGAAAAAAGTTACAAAATATTGTTAATATGGCTTTAAAGAATGGTTATTTAGTTGATGAAAAAAAACTTATTGGCGATTTATCAGATTTAGAAAGTGATAAATGTATTTGTTTAATTTGTGATGATCGAGAAAAACCTTATGCAGCTGTTCAAAGAATTGTGTACGACAATGATAAATTCATTAAATTAAAGCCAACAGACACATTTGTCTTTGCTGAACCCAATTATGATGCTAATGAAAAATTACTTGTATCAATTCAAGATGATATTGCTATGCTCGGAGCAAAGAGTTTAACAATACCTAAGGATAAAAATATTTTACATCATGCATCGCAAGAAGATCTAATGATAATGCTTAATTTAGTTAATCCAAAATATTATATGCCAGTTAAAGGTGAGTACCGTTTAATGGTTAATAATGCTAATTTAGCATCTTCTTTAGGAATACCTGCTAGTAATATTATTCTAAAACAAAATGGTGATGTTGTTGAGTTCATTGATGGTGTCTTACAAGAAAAGTTCGAAAATATTAAAGTAGATGATATTTTAATTGATGGTAAATCAACTGATGATGTTGGTGAACTTGTTATAAAAGACCGTGAAATGCTTGGAGAAAATGGTATTATGCTAATATCAGCAACTCTCGATAAACAAACAAAAAAAGTGTTAGTTGGTCCAGAAGTTACTACTAGAGGATTTATATATGTAAAAGACTCTTTAGAAATGATTGAAGAAATTAAGAGAATGAGTCTTGATATAATTGAAAAGAATACTTCACCAAATTATGTTGATTATAATCAAATTAAAAACGAGATAAGAGAAGAATTAAGTAAATATTTCTATCATGAAACTGAATGTAAGCCGATGATTATTGCGGTTATACAGGAGGTATAAAAATGGGTTTTGTTGTTACTAATAAGAATATTGATTTAGGTAGCGAATTAAATGAAATGATTTCTTCTTTAGGTTATGAAATTGATATTAATCCTGATGATGAAGAAATTGAAGAAAAAGACGAAGAGGAAGAGAATTAGTATCTTAAACTAATTCTTTTTATATGTTAGGAAAATGTGTTAAAATAAAGTTAACAGTTTTAAGGAGTATGATTATGAAAAAAATAAATAAAGAAAATCTGAATAGAATACAAGAATATGAAGAATCTATATTAACAACTAAGGAATTAAAAGATTTGGGACTTACTCCTTATCAAATTAAATTATATTTAGAAAATGGTTATTTTGAAAAAATAGGTTTTGGAAAATATAAAATAACGATTATACGTAAAAGAGACAGTATTAATGAAGATTATATTCGCGGTCTTTTTAAAGATATGAGGTTATTAATCGAAAATGGAGAATATGAAAAAGCAAATATCATTTTAATTCATATTTGTGAAGATAAGACAACCAATACTTTTGATGGAGATATTTACATAATACTTAATATTTTAAAAAATATTATAGGATATAATCGTGACTATAATTATGCAAATAATCTAAAGTTTAAGAAGAGTTCTTTAAGTGCATCTGATTTAGCGATTTATAATGGAGAGTATTTGGACGCTAAGAAAAAATATTTTGATCTCTATGCTATCGAGAGTAATCATGATTTAGGGGTAGGAGATATTACCTCCATAAAATATACTTTATTGAATGAAACTATGAAAAGAGTTGAATCAGGCCTTTGTCCAGAATTAAGAGTTAATTTGGCAAGAAATTTCTATTCTTCTTTTATTGAATTTGTTCGTGCTAGAAATCATAAGTTGGCACTACAAGAATTAGAAAAGTGTATTAGTTATACTGATGATAAGGATTTGTTAGATATTTATTTGATGTTAAAAGAAGTAACTAAGACCATTGTCGATTATGTTAAAATTCATAAAGATAATTTTAATGTAATTAATCGTGAATGCGGAACAAATCCGCTTAAAAGTTTAAATGAGGCTATTTATAAACATGATTTTATTTATGCTTATTTTATAATGAATGAATTTGAGATAGGGGATCAAAAGAAATATAAAAGTTTAAAAAATCTTATTCGAGGTTTGTTGAAAATTTGTGGTAAATACCAAGATTATTTAGATTTCTGGAATGATAATCACAAAGACTCTAATGAATTAAGTGGTTATTTATTAGAAGAAAAAAATATTGGAGAGATAAAAAAATCGAGAATAAGACAAGAAGAAACTTTAATTAATAATAATTATTTAAAAAAACGTTATGAAAATAAGTATGTTGTTTTAGATAAGTATATTAATGAAAAAGATTATGAAGGTGCACTAAGTTATTTAAGAGTAGTAATTTGCGAAGATATTAAAACAGATGATTATAAAATATATAAATTAATAAGTTTTTTGCATTTTATGGAAAGTAATAAAGTAGGTTTTAATGAGTGTAGTATCGATTATGCTGGTTTGTCTTTAGAAGAATTATTTGAAAAGGCTATCCTTGAAGATGATTATTACATAGCTTTTAGAAATATTGGAAAAATTACTTATAATAATTCTAGTAGTTCTTTAGCTTTAATGAAAAAAATACTTCATAAAATGTATGAAATAAATAAGAAATATGCGATTTCAAAAAAAGAAGTAAATTTAGAAAAACAAAAAGAAGGAGAACTAGAAACGCTTGCGAAAGTAGAAGAAATAAATGTTTTAGATAATGAAGATCCTGTTCATTTAGTAACTGAAAAAGTTGACTCAGAATTGAATGAAGAATATATTCCTTATAGTTATGATGAATTATACGAGAGTCTTGATGAAGGTAACTTTGATTCTGTTCTTGCCTCATTAAAAGTTGGTTATAAAAGAAAAGTTCTTAATCGTTTAGAAACTAATACATATAGATTACTAATGATTCTTTATCACTATAAATCAGGGACTTTGAATGAGGATATACGAGAAGTAGAAGAAACTAATGACTTTGCAAATTTCTATCAAGCATTAAAATATCACAGGGTTGCGGATATAATTAAGTATTATGAAATCGCTTATGATGGTGCATATGATAGAAGTGAATTTGAAATATATGGTTTTGTTGTAAAAGAAATTCAAAGAATCTATGAAGGAAAGAAAAAAGTTGAACCTTATAATGAAATAATTAAATCTTTGCTTGATGGTAAAGAGATGCTTACAGGCGGGGAGATTGCCGAATTATTTAATCTTTTAGATTATAAGTGTGAATATGATTTGGTGTCTGGATATATAGAATATGTTATACTGGAGATGATTGATTTACTTGTAAAAAATGAGACAATTGATGCAACTTATTTTATGAATTATAAAAGTGAATCTTTATTATCTGAAGATAAGCAATTATATTCTGTAGAATTACCAAATGTAGAAAATGAAAATGTTGATAAGATGATTGATACATTACTTGAGAATGGTGATTTTATAAATGCATATAGTTTAATTTACAAAACGCCATTTGGGGCTTGTTTAAAAAAGTATAAAACTAATGATAAAATAATTATTAGATATCTTCTTAAAATATTTAATAATTTAGTTAATCGAGAAAGAGTAGTTAGTTCTCAAGTTACTTCAAAAGAAGAAGAGCTAAAAAGGATAAAGGGGTTAATTAAAAGGAATGATTTTGTTGGAGCTCTTAAAGCAGTATTTGCAGCTTCTCATGTTGATGAATACTTATTAGTTGAAATACTCGATGCTATTATCACGATGCATGTGGGTGGTTATATTTTAGAAAGAGCTTCTTATGATGATTTCCGTGAGGCAATTAAGAAAAAAGATTTAGAGAGGGCAAGAATAGCTATTATAGATTATGAGGAAATGATAAAACATTTCTTATGTACAAAAAAATATCAAGAGAATGTTACTAATATGCAGAGCATTTATGCAGAAAAACAAAACGAGAAGCAAAAAGAAACACAAAAACAAAGGTTAAGAAAGAAAAAATAATTTAGTTATGAGGTGATGGTTATGAAAGGAACTTTTCCGGCTGATACTTATGTTGTTGTCAATCAAACTGTTTTAACAGAAAATGATAAAAAGACTTTAATAAGTTTATATGAGCCCATTGTTGGACCTATTGCCGTAAGCTTATATTTAACTTTATGGAGTGATTTGGATAAATTAGAAATTGTAAGTATTAGTTATACACATCATCACTTAATGACTATTTTAAAAAGTCCACTTGCGGATATTGTGAAAGCACGAAAAGCTTTAGAAGCTCTCGGGCTTTTAAAGAGCTTTGTGAAAGCAAATGAAAATATAAGTGAATATATTTATGAATTATATTCGCCAATGTCTCCAAGTGAGTTTTTTAATCATCCTATTTTAAATATTTTATTGCTTAACAATATAGGCGAAAATGAATATAACAATTTAGTACAATATTATAAAAAACATATTATTAAAAAAGATGGATTTCTAGAAATTACTAGCACGATGAATAAAACATTTGCATCTAAAACGAAGTTTGAGGCTCAAAAAGAAGATATTAGAAAATCTTCTAAAGCTTCAGTTAATTTAGAAGATATAATAGATTTTGATTTGCTTGAAGTTTCTATACCTAAGGGAATGATTAATGCCAAAACCTTTAATAAAAGGACACGTGAGTTAATAAATCAACTTGCTTATATTTACAATATTGATACAGTTAAAATGAGTGAGATATTAAGGCTAGTAATAGATGAATTTGGACTTGTAAATAAAGAAAAATTGCGAGAGGCAGCTAGAAAAAATTATGAGTATAATCATAATGGTAATTTACCGACAATTGTTTATCGTACTCAGCCAGAGCATTTAAAAACACCAGTGGGAGATACATCAAATCGTGCTAAAATGATTTATGTTTTTGAAAATACGAAACCATATGACTTTTTGAAAAGTAAAAATAAAGGTATAAAACCAACAGTAAGGGATTTAAAATTAATGGAAAATTTAGCTGTTGATTTTGAATTGCCAGCTGGTGTTATAAATGTTTTAATTGATTATGCTTTGAGAGTAAGTGATGGAAAATTAAACCAAAAGTATTTGGAAGCAATTGCATCAACTTGGTCAAGAAAAGGAATTAAGACGGTTCCTGAAGCTATGGAAGCAGCGGAAAAAGGACATAAAAGAATCGTTAAGACTGTAAAAACAGAAAAACCAAAGACAGAAGTAAAGGCACCAGCTTGGATGTATAAAGATAATAATCGGGAAGAGATGAGTGAAGAAGAGTTAAAGGAATTAGAATCAATGTTTGAAGAATTTAGGTGATTATGATGAAAAAAGCACAAGAAATAAATAACTTTAAAAATAGTGAAAACGAGTTATTAAAAAATTATAATGAAGCAGTAAAAGATAAGAATTTTGTTGCATTAGTTAAAAAACTTAAAATAAGTGATGAAATAGCAATGAAATATACTTCTAAGTTAGAAACAACGGTTAAAGAACTAGAAAATTGTAAGAGTTGTCCTAATTTGTTTGCTTGTAAAAATAAAATGGAAGGATGTGTTTCTTTTCCTTCTGTTGATGATTCTTTTCTTCACTTTGATTATGTTGCTTGTAAATATAAGAATAAAGCTTTGTTTGAAGAAAAGCATAATACACTTGTTTTTGATGAACCAGAGGCTATAAAAAATGCTCGTATGTCGGATATTGACTTGAGTGATAAAAACCGTGCTAAAGCAATTAAATGGATTAAAAACTTTTATACAAAGTATCAAGATAATAAAAATATTAAGGGATGCTATTTACATGGATCTTTTGGTTCAGGTAAAACTTTTATATTAGCGGCACTTTTAAATGAGCTTGCGAAAAAGAAAGTAAGTACAACGATAATATATTATCCTGAAATGCTTCGTAATTTAAAAGAATCATTCTATGATGATTTTGATATAAAAATGAATAATTTAAAGAAAACAGATATTTTGTTAATTGATGATATTGGGGCAGAAACTGTAACTTCTTGGAGTAGGGATGAGATATTAGGTACTATTTTACAGTATAGAATGGATTCTCGTTTACCAACTCTTTTCACTTCAAATTTAACAATTGATGAATTAGAGACGCATTTAGCTAATACTAAAACTTCTGTCGATATAGTTAAGGCAAAAAGAATTATTGAAAGAATTAAGCAATTAACAGAAGATTTAGAATTGGTTAGTGAGAATAGAAGGAAGTAAAGTCGATGGCATTAATTGTCAATCATGTTGCAAAGTGTTTTTAGATATTTTATAATTTAGGTATGGTGTAAGGAATCTTGGGTGATAATTATGAAGAAAAAAATAATGTTGATAACTATAATGTTATTAACAATGGCATTTAAATCTAATGTTTTAGCAATGGACTATAGCACTTGTACAGCTATCGGCATGGGACGTAGAAGTATAACAAATTCTATGGATTATGGATATTGCTATCGTGTTACTTGTAATGCAGGTTCATATACAAAAACAAATCCTGAATCTTCATCAGGTTATTGGTGTGAAAATGGCAATAAGAATCCTTATGTAAAACTTAAAAGTGATACATGTTCAAGTTTCTCTGGAACTTGTAAAAGTGGATTTAAAGAAGATTATTGTACGAAAGTTGAGCATGTTGATTGCAATTTAAAGTCAGATGGAAGTCCTTATGGCAATACAAAAACTACGTCGCCCATAACAATAAGACCGACTACTACAAGAACAACAACAACTAAAAAACAAGGTGGAACGACAAGAAAAACCACAACAAAGAGACCAGGGACCAATCCACCAATGCCAACTATTCCTGTTCCAACAACAACAACGATGACAACTACAGAAAGAGTTACAAATAATACCAATATTAAAAAAATAATGGTTAACAGTACTGATATTAAATATGTTGATACAAAAGACACTTATACTTTGAAACTTCTTTATGATGTTTTAGATGTTGATGTAAAAGTTGAATTAGAAGATGAAACTAGCACTTATGAAGTTACTGGTAATACTAATATGCCAAATGAAGAACATGAAATAAAAATAATTGTAACTGCTGTATCAGGAGATAAAAGAGAAGTAACTTTAAAAGTTAAAAGGTATGAAAATTTAAATAATGATTGTACACTTGCTAATATTTATTCCGAAGAGTATCCAATCGAATTTACACCTAATACATATAGTTATAAACTTACATTACCAAAAAATATTAATACTTTAGATTTTGAGGTTGTCTTAAGTGATGAAGCTAACGCATCATATTCTATAAGTGGTAATGAAAAGTTAAAGAATAGATCAACTATAAAAATAGATGTACGTGCGGAAGATGGCACAATATGTCAATATACTATAAAGATAAAAAAAGAATCAAATACCTGGAAGTATATTGTAGCAATTGCTCTTTTAATAGGTGTATTAGTAGTATCAAGTGTTTTACTATATAGATATTTAAAGAAGAGTAAAGGAAGATATAAATACGAATAGAAGTGTGTAAAGACACTTCTTTTTTCTTACTTAAGATTGTTAAAATTTTAAATAATTAGTATAATTTATTCAGGATAATGGAGTGATGCTATGAACAAATCTATTAGTGGTTTATGGTTATTTTCTATTGTAATAGTATTCATGATGTTAATGATTGCTTACGTTGCAATATCAATTAACTATAGTAATGCCTATAAACTTAAAACAGCATTAGTAACTAAAATAGAACAGTATGATGGCTGGAATAATACAGCAAAAGATGAAGTTGATTCAATAGTTCAAGCGAGTGGATATAGACAAACAGGTTTTTGTAGACAACCAGAGGATGGTTCAATGTATGTTGGTGTTTTAGATGGGCATACAACAAAAAATCCTAATACTCGCCAAAGTTACTGTGTATCAAGAGAAGTAAAACATGGTGAAGGTGGCGGAGAAGATAAATATTATTACACCTTAACTGTGTTTTTAGGGTTTAATTTGCCAGTACTTGGAGATATTTATACATTTAGTATTTCGGGTGAAACTGGTGCAATATATTATCCTAAAGACAATACATTTAATTAGTAATGTAAAATGGATGCATAACTTATTGAATATGAAAAATAATAATAGTATAATTTAATTATAAAATAAAGGAGAGATGTTTAAATGAAGGATGCAACAGGTGAATTAAGTATGACAGCTGTAGCTGTTGTAGCAATAGCAGCAATAGCAGCATTATTTTCTACACTTATTTGGCCAACAATTAAAACTAATATAATGAGAAGTACTTATTGTTCGGGAGCCTTTGACTGTGATTGTTCTGGAGCAGAAGGTGGTGGCGAACTTTGCAGTTGTTTTTATTGTCCTACTGAGGGTGGTCAAGGAACAAATAGTGCTGTTGATTTTGATACTGAATGTGCTAACAAAAAAGAGATTAAATGTAGTGCAAATAATGTAAACTAATAAAAAGGGGAAGAATGCATGAAAGAAGCCATAGGTGCAACTTGGCTGTTAGGAATAGTTCTTGCTTTCGTAGCATTATTTTCTGGATATTTGGCTTTTTCTATTAATTATTCTAAAGCTTTTAGAATGAAAGATGGAATTGTTGAAAGAATTGAAAAACACGGTGGACCAAATAAGGAAGCGATTGAAGATATTGGTGAACTTATGAATCAAATAGGCTACTCATCTAAAGGAAGATGTAGGACTTTCTTTAATAGTAATGATGAAGTTGCCTGGGGCGGAGTTAATAGGGACCAAGTCACTAAGTCTTGGGACGTAACTAGTGGAGATGCATTTAATTATTGCCTTCAAAGAGTTGATTCGTATAATACTAATGGGCAAATGTCTGCTTCTTACTTTAAGGTTTACGTGTTTTTTTCTATTTCTTTACCAATTGTAAATACAGGAAGTTTTTTTAATGTTACAGGAGAGACTTCGAATATTTATTTTCCAGAAGATTGTGTAACATCATCTAAAAATAAGAATTGTTAGGGGAGAAAAAGAATGAATGTAGTAACAGCTAATGAAAATAAAAGTATAATTGATAGACTAGATATAGATATAATTAAACGTATAGATGGTCAATTTGAATTAAAAGAATTATTAAGTAAATTTGTTAATTTATATTTTAATAAAATGATTATTGATATAACATCAATTATGGATTATCAAAATTTAGATGTTATAAAAGAGTTATCTACTTCTGTGGATCCAAGCCGTGTAATTATTCTTTTGAATAATGATCCAGTTGTTAATAGCCAATTCTATATGGCTAATTTAATAGCTTGTGGATTTTATAACTTTACACGTAATTTTGAAGGTATTAAGTTTTTATATAATACACCTAATACTTATGACAATGTAAAGCATTTAGTTATGAGTGAAGAAGATACCCTTAAGAAAAGGGATGAATATCAAGAAGAACATGCTGTTGTTTATAAAAGCCCTGGAGCTCGTGAAGTAATTGGCTTTGTTAATTTAACTAGTCATGCGGGTGCTACTAGTCTAATTAATATGATGGTAAGACAAATGAATTCACATGGACTTGAAGCAATTGGTCTTGAGATGTTTAGACAGGATATGCTTTATTATCATGATTCTAATCTTTCAACGTGTTTTAATAAAAATGACTTAGAAAGTAAGTTAAAACTATATGATGATGTAAAAGCTGTTTTTATTGATTTAAATGAATTTGGGGAAGCAGATAGATTTTGTGATAAAATTATTTATATAATTGAACCATCATATATTATGCTTACGAAGTTACTTAAGAAAAATAGAAATGCTTTAGAAGAAAACAAGAATAATTTAATTCTTTTAAACAAGAGTTTTGTTAATGATCAAGAGATACCAGATTTTGAGTATGAAACTAAGTTAAAGGTATTTTATAATTTACCTCCGCTTAATGACCGTAATAATAATTTAGAACCGATTAATGATTTCTTAAGAAAATTAGGTTTTGATATAAATTCGGAAAATATGTAAATGTTGTGTAATTAAGTTGACATCTTTTACGTTATTAATTTATAATATAGATATGAAGGGAAGAGGTAATTATGTTAATTGCAGAGGCATTTAATTTACAAACATTTTGTTCTTCAACAAAAGATATATTAATATTTGTTGGGTGGGCATTAACTATTTTTAAAGTTGCAATACCTTTTATAATTATTGCATATGGAATTATGGATTTAGGAAAAGCTGTAACAGCTGCAAAAGATGAGGAGATTAAGACAGCTGCTAAAAGACTTTTGTTTAGAGCAATTGCTGGTATTTGTATTTTCTTTGTTCCAACTGTTGTTTTATGGTTATTTGGTACAGTGAGTTCATTTAATGAAGCAACAACTGGCGGTGGCTTTGATACTTGTGAATCAGCACTATTAAGACCGTGGGGCGGAGCAAACGACGGTACTGGAGAATAGTATAAAAATTTATAACAAGCTTGGCTTGTTATTTTTTTTGACAAAATTTGTGTCTTTTTTATTGTTTAATTATATTGGTGATAAGTATGAAAGTTAAAGTATTTGACTGTGATCATGAAAGTGATTTAGAAGCTTCTATTAATGAATTTATTCAAGATAAAGAGATAGTAGATATTAAATTTAGTGTTTCTGCTTCAGTATTTGGTGAAGAACAGATATATTGTTTTTCTGCTTTGATTGTTTATAAATAAATGATATAATTTAGATGGTGAATGGTTATGAGTATAATTAAATATGCAATAAGTGGAAGTTTTAGTAATTTTTCTAAAAAGCTTGATCATGTTAGCAAGGAAAATGGTATATCTAAGATACGTTTAATGACGAATTTCTTGTATTGCTTTATACTTATTGGTTCGGGATATTCGGATTATTTAAATTATAAATTATATTTAAGAAAGAAATCGGAAATAAAAGAGTATGCTACGATAAAAACTCAGGATAAATTTTATGAAATTGTAAGTCCTAGTGCTTATAAAGACTTTTTTTCGGTTAAAGCAAACTTTTTAAAGAATTTTTCAAAGTATATAGATCGTGATAGTTTTTATGCATGTTCATTTGAAGAACTTGAAAAGTTTTTAAAAAAGCATGAGGTGATTATGTATAAGCCAGTTAATGGTTTAGCTGGAGCTAATGTGAAAAAAATAGTTACTAGTGAGATAGATAATATTCATGAATTTTATGATGAAATAATGAAGAAAGATATCTTACTTGAAGGTTATGTCAAACAACATGAAAGTGTTTCTAAGTTTGCTCCAAATTCCGTAAATACAATTCGTGTTATGACATTTTCTTATAAGGGTAAATCCGAAATTGTTTTAGCAATGATGCGTTTTGGTAATGGTATTGAGAACGTTGATAATTTTCATAAAGGTGGAATGGGTGTTTTAGTTGATGTAGAAACAGGATGTTTGGTTGGAAATGCCGTAGATAAAGATGATAATATATTTGAGTCGCATCCTTACTCGAATATTAAGTTTGATGGCTTTAAAATACCTAACTGGGAATTAGTAAAAAATACTTGTTTAGAAGCAGCGAATGTTAGTGATAAAATTCATATGGTTGGCTGGGATGTTGCTGTTACTGATAAGGGCTGTACTTTTATTGAAGGAAATAGACGTGCAGGTTGGGATTTACCACAGGTTCTTTTCAATAGAGGTAGAAAAGATTTAATGAATTATTGTTTAAATAAAATAAATGAAGAGGAAGGCACTAATTATAAGGTTTAGGGGGGGACTTTTGTGAAGAAAAATAATTTTGTTGAAGGAACAATTATTGCAACATCTTTGATTGTTTTAGTAAAAATTCTAGGTATGCTTTATGTAATACCTTTTTATAAAATAGTTGGTTCATCTGGTGGAGCTTTATATAGTTATGCCTATAATATTTATTTGATATTCTTAGGTATTTCAAGTGCTGGCTTGCCTGATGCAATAGCTAAAATAATAAGTGAATATAATGCTTTAGAATATCATGATGCAAAAATGCGAGCCTATAAGATAGGAAGAAAGTTAATTAGTATTATTTCAGTTGTTTCTTTTATTCTTTTATTTGTTTTTGCAGAAGAAATAGGCAAATTTATTATCGGAGATTTAAATGGTACTAATAGTGCAAGAGATGTAGCTTTTGTTGTTAGATGTGTATCTCCAGCAGTCTTGCTTATACCTTTTTTAAGTATTACTAAAGGTTATTTACAAGGACATAAGTATATTGGGCCTTCATCCTTTAGTCAATTAATTGAACAGTTTGTTAGAATAATTGTAATACTTTTAGGTTCTTATTTAGTTCTTAATGTCTTTGATGGAAGTTTAAAATTAGCTATAGGTATTGCGGTTAGCGGAGCATTTTTTGGTGGTTTATTTGCTCTAATTTATTTAAAAAGAGCGATAAAGAAGAGTAAGTTAGAGTTTGATTATGAAAAGTGTGAAGATAAGATAACTAATAAAGAAATAACAAAAAAAATAGTTCTATATGCGATTCCTTTTGTTATTATAAGTATCGTTAGCCATCTTTATAATTTTACTGATCAAATACTTGTTTTAAGAACTTTAGAAAATATGGGGTTTTTAAGTGATGATGTAGAGTTTATTGCAGCATCTATTTCAACTTGGTCGCCTAAAATATGTATGATTATTAATGCGATGGCGATGGGAATGACGATGAGTTTAGTTCCAACTATTGTAAGTGCTGTTACAAAAAAACAAACAAAGGAAGTTGAAAACAAGATTAATAAGTCTCTTAGTATGATTATTTTTATTTCTCTTCCTCTTAGTTTAGGATTGTGTGTCTTATCGACTAGTGTTTGGACAATATTTTATGATGTAAATATTTATGGACCCCAAATTTTAAGTTTAATGGTTTTTTCGGCTTTATTTGGAAATCTATATTTAATTGTTTCAACTATTTGCCAATCTTTAAGTAAATATAAATTAGTTTATCTTGTTAGTATTACAGGTTTTTTACTTAATGCTTTACTAGATGTACCAATCATGTATTTATTTAAATTTATTAATTTTAAACCATATTTAGGAAGTATTACGGCAAGTATTATTGGATATTCGATTTCTGTTTTTATTGGTTTACATGCCTTAAGTAAGGATAATAATATAAAGTATAGTTTAACAATCAGGAATGTAATAAAAACTTTAATTCCAGGAGGAATTATGGTTCTTATTTTACTTATTTTAAATAAGTTTTTACCATTTAACCAACTTACAGTAGTTGGGGCGATTTTAACATCTATTATTAATGCAATAATTGGTGGTATAATATACATTACTGTTTCTTATAAGATGGGTTTAATAGATGAAATATTTGGTCGTGAAATGGTAAATAAGTTAATAAAAAAACTTACCTTAGGTAAGTTAGAGTTAAAGAATTAAACCATGTACATTGAATTAGCAAAGTTATAGTCAGTAGTGTTAGTGTTAGAATTAATGGAATTAATGGATGATGATTCTAGTTTAGAAAGCCTTGCATCCATTCTATTTAGTTCTCTTTCGATTTTAGAAAGTCTTGCATCTATATCACTTTCGTATCCTTGAGCAACTGGATATGTTTGCATTTGATACGATGCGTTTGCACTCATTTGAGGTTGAGGCATTACAGGCATTTGGTTATTGTTATAACCATAACTGCCAAATTGAGAGAAGAAACTATTTCGATCTTTTTTCATCATTAATCACTCCTAATTTAATATATGAGTTTATTTGAGTTTTGTGATAATTGGAGGTAAATTTTATGCGTTTGAGAAATGTTAAAGATTCAATTAATATTGTTAATAACTCTCCTTATGTTGTTACACCTACACAGGAGTTATGTGGTAATTTTAAGAGCTTGTTTGAGGTTGATGCACCAATATGTTTAGAAATTGGTATGGGTAAGGGAGACTTTATTATTGGGATGGCAGAAAATTATCCTGATGTTAATTTTATTGGGATCGAAAAGTATGAATCAGTTATGGTTAGGGCAGTTCAAAAGTTAGAAAGTAAAGACTTACCTAATTTAAAATTAATAAGAGTAGATGCTGATATTATTAGTATAATATTTGATCATGAGATTACGACACTTTTTTTGAACTTTTCTGATCCTTGGCCTAAAAAAAGACATGAGAGAAGACGACTTACTAGTGAACAATTTTTGAATAGATATGATAAAATATTTGTTGGTAATCCTCATATTATTCAAAAAACGGATAATATTGGTCTTTTTGCTTATTCTTTATCGAGTCTAAGTAAACACGGATATACTTTGGAGAAAGTATCTTTAGATTTGGAGAATGAAGAACTACCAAATGTGGAAACAGAATATGAGAAAAAATTTAAGAGTAAGGGTGTTAAAATTAACTATCTAGACGCTGTAAAGTATCGGGAAAAATAGTTAATTTTTTCTTATTTTTGCTATAATTAAAAATAAGTGAGTTGAGATAATAAAAAACCTATTTAAATTAATTATTAAATTTGTTATAATTAGTTATATAAGAGTAGGTGAAATATGAAAAAGTATCTATTTATAGTAATGGTTCTTTTACTTACTTCGGGGTGTGTAAGTATAAATGATGCATCTATTGATACATTGGCATCTGAGACCTTAAACAGCAAATATAGATTATATAATCATATTAATAGTGGCTATAAATATTATTTGCCTAGAACCTTGAATTCAACTGTAACAGATGAATATAATGAAATCATTAAGAGTAAATATTATGATTATTATTTATATGTCGATTTAGTTGCTTATCATAATAAAAAAATGTCTTTTTATATAGAAAATGAGGACATATTTTATAGTAAAAGAATAGAAAATGGCGATAAATCCGGAATAATTGATATTAAAAGTATTGATAGTGATTATTTAGTCAGAATAATTTATAATTATGCTAAAATTGAAGTTAAATGTTCAAGCAAAGATTTAAATGAAGTTGTTACTAATTCACTTGTTATACTTTCATCAATAACTTACATTGATGATGTTATTGCTTCAAATTTAAATAAAAACGAATTTGCTTCAGCAGAAGAGCAAGTTAATATATTTGATAACACAACTGTGGATACTAATTACTTGGATGAAGTTGATGATACTTATACGGGTAATGAAGATGATTATGATCCTGATGTTATTAAAGAAAGAGGATGAGTTTTATGAGTTTTGTAGATAAGTTTAAAAAAATATTATTTGATGAGGTTGATGAAACTGAAGAATTACCCGAAAGAACTCCGAAAAATAAAAAAGAAGATAGTAAACATAATGCTTCTGGTTTTATAGATTACCATAATGGAGAAGAGGAAGAAAATCCAATAAGAGAGATAAAAATTCCTAAAGAAGAAAAAAATGAAGTACATGTAGAAGAACAAGTAAATAAGTTTAATTTTCCTGTAGATACTGAATTTGATAGGGAAATACCAGTCCGTACAAGAAATTATGATGATATGGATATTAATTTACTTCATGACGAGGAAGATGATATAAAAATAGTTAAGGAAGTTAATTCTTTTACGACAGAAGTGGACTCTTCAAGGAAAGAAAGAGATTTGAGAGATTATCGTAAAATTCTTGAGGAAAAAGAAGAACCAGTTAAAGAGAAGAAACCATTTACTAATACACCTGTTATTTCACCAGTTTGGGGAATATTGGATAAGAATTATAAGCCAGAAGAAATAGTTGATAGAACGGATGCTTTAACGAAAGTTAATACTGGAGTAACTTCGCCAAGAAGCTTTGGGCCAGTTAGTTATAATGATCAACCATTAATTCAGAAAGCTGAGAAACCAGAAAAACAGAAAAAAAATGAAGAGTTGATTGAATTAAATACAGCAATAACAGATTTAATAAATGAGCCAATTGAAAAAGAAGAACTTCCTAAGCCAAATGTTAAAAAGCCAAGTAAAGTTTCAGAAAAAAGGGTGCGTGAGAAAGAAGAAAGAGATATTCCTTCGCATTCTATAGATGATATACACGATGATATAATTAAAACCGATGATTATGATAGTATTGAAGAAGTTACAGCAAGAAATTATGAAAGTAAGCGTATAAATGCGGAAGAATCTGACAATAATAATATAGAGGATGCATTTGAAAGTACAAGTGAATTCGATAGTATTATAGAAAGTGATTCCGAAGAAAATATTCAAACAGTAACTGATGATGAGGAAGAATTAGTTGATTTAGATTCAATCGTTAATAAAAAAGCTGATGACGACGATGAAGATGACGCTGGTCTAGATAATACAATTGAAACAGATTTGTTTAATCTAATTGATTCAATGTATAAAGATGAGGATGAATAATGGAAATCTTAAATATAGTACTACCAATTATAATTAATGTTTTATTAGTTGTTTTGCTTGTATGTGGTATAATTTTGCTAATTAAATGCATATATATAATAGACAAGATTAAAGCTATTGCTTTAAATGTTGAAGAAAAAGTTAATAGTTTAAATGCCTTGTTTGCACTTATTTCGGTAATAAGTGAAAAAGTTACTGGCTTAACCGAGAAGTGTGTAAATTACATTGAAGGCTTATTGCTTAAGATGTTTAACCACAAAGATGAAGAAGAACTTACTCCAGAAGAAGAGGAGTTAAAAGAAATTCTAAAGAAAGAAAGGAAAAAATAAGATGGGAAAAAAAGGATTAGGAAAATTATTAACAGGAGCTGCTGTTGGTGTTGGCATTGGAATGATGTTAGCTCCTAAAAGTGGAGAAGAAACAAGAAAAGATATAAAAAAAGGAGCTAAAAAATTAGCTAATAAAGTAAAAGATGTTGATCTTAATGAAGTAAAAGATGAACTTGTTGAAGGATATGAAAAATTAAAAAAAGAATTATCAACAATGGATAAAGAAAAAGCTAAAAAAATTGCCAAGAAGAAAATAAATGAATTAAGTGATAAAACACAAGATTTAATGGAAATGGCAAAGAAAAAAAGTGCTCCGGTTGTTGAAAAAACAGCAAAGGATTTAAAGAAAAAATTAGCTGATCTATTAGCAGATTTTCAAGATAAGTTAGAAGACTAAGCATAAGGGTAAGAGAGTTCTCTTATCTTTTTGTTTGAAAACATTTCCTATCTTCTGTATAATAAAAAGTATGATTGGTGATGTTTTATGGATTTTAAATTTATAGGTGAATATATTAAGTCTTTAAGAAAAGAATGTGGCGAGTCACAGCAACAACTTGCTGAAAGTGTTAATATGGATAGATCGAATATTAGTAGAATTGAATCTGGCAAAATTATTCCAACGTTAGATTGTTTAGAAATTATAGCTAAACATTATAATGTATCTATTGGAAAAATGTTATGTACAAAAGAGGAAAAGTCCAGTAGAGAAGTAATACTGAAATCTTTATATAAAAATAATGTAAAATTTTATAAAAATAACAAAATATTGAAAATTTTAATAGCAATTCTTATGAGTGCTTTTCTTTTATTTCTTTGTTATTTCTTTTTTGCTTTTTACAATTCTGTTAGAGTGTTTTCTATAAGATGTGATGAAGATAATTTTAAAGTAACAAATGGAGTTATTTTAAAAACTCGAGATAAGGTATATTTTAGTCTTAATCCTGTATTTTCTGAAGAAAATGTAAAAGACTATTCTTTAAAGTATAAAATTGATGGAATAGAGACTTCTATTTTAACGGATTCAATTATTAGACCTATTGAGTTTTACGATTCTTATGATTATCAAGAATACATAAATTTTCCTGATTTTAAAAGGATAATTGATACTTTATATTTGGAAATTAATTATAAAGATGGAAGTAATAAAAAGTATAAGTTAGATGTCATGAAACAGTATAGTAATTCTAAAATATTTATTAATTATCGAAATAGAAATGAAGAAGTAATTGAAAAAAAATCTTATGTTCAAGATGAGAGCATTACAAAAATAATTGGTAAATACGTGGAGTTAGGTAAAATTATTACTGTAATGTATGATAATAAGCAATATCATGTTTTAGTTACCTATAATACTGTATCAGTGATTTATGATGAAAATGGAGTTGATATTACTTTAAAATATATTTTAGTTGATGGATCAGACTTCCTTAAGAGTGTTGGGAATGAAATAATTTATACTCAAAGACTAGGAACTGAGTATTGTAATTTTGATTGTAGCAGTTTCTCTACAGATTATACTTTATTTTTAAATGTTATTAACAAGATTATAGAATAAATAACAAGATGTGCACAATTTACACATAATATAATATGGATGTGCACAATCTACACATAATTTTTCTTGCTTTTATGATATTTTTTAATTGTAAGAAGTTAACTTTTGTAGTTTTTCTTACAATTAAAAAAATTTTACGAAAGGAGGAAAATAATGAAAATTTTTAAGTATAGTTTTATGGCATTAGGAGTTGCATTTATTGCTAACGTTGCTTTAGTTAAAGCATTAACTTATCCAAATGCAAATGGATATATTTATGGGACAGCAACAATGGCAGCAGGTAAGACAGTTCGATTAAATGGTGAAGTTCAAAAGAGCGACATTAGTGGCCAATCAATAACTAATACGAGAACGTTTACAACGATAACTGATCCATGTACAGATTGTAAAATTGATGTTAAATTATTACGAAAATTGTCATCGGGAAATTTTGACACTGTTGGTTCAATTACTTTTAAACAAGGTGAGACTAAAGCTTTTACTTCTCAAAATGTTAGCTATACAGAGGGTGTATATAATTTATCTTTTAAGAGAAATGGTATAACCGCTGTAACTACTTATGTTGGTTTTGATTGGAGAGTTCAAAACTCAAAAATGTGATTAATTATCTAACTACAAAGAAGTTTAACATTCTTTGTAGTTAGTTTATAAAAAAGATATTGAGGTAAGTTATATGAAAAAAATTAAAATAAAAGATAGAATGTTCGTAGTAATGATAGTTTTATTTATTCTATTTGCTTTTAGCACATTGATTGGTGTTAAAAATTGTATAGAAAGTGCCAAGGTAAGAAAAGATTTAGAAAATGAAATGATTCAAAATTGTGAAATATTAGATAGAAATACAGCTACTAAGGAGCATCTTGAAATTTGTGATAGAATACTAGCAGCTGATTATGAAAAATATAGACCAACCGCTTATACGACTTATTATTCTTATATTTTAGAGTATATTAGAAAATATTGTAATGAATTTATACTTATATTAATTATATTAATAGGTAGTGTATTTTATGTAACAAAATATTTAAGAAATCGCATGATATTGAATGATTTAACAAGAGAAGATTATAAACGTGTAAAGAAAAAACTTTTCTTTTCTTCTTGGAAATATTCTTTATTAGTTCCTTTGATGCTTATTGTTGTTTTTTCCATAGTGATACTGTTTGTTGGAAGTGTTGATATATTTGAAAATGAACGAACAGGCTATCTTTTAGAAAATACAATATTTGCTAAAAATGTCTTAGTTTACTTTGGTGTTCTTTTACTTAATGCTTTTATTTTAACTTTACTATACTGTAATATCGGCCTAATAGTAGCAAGAAAAGAACATAATTATATTTTGGCGTTGATAAAATCGTATATAATTATTATTGGAATTGAAATATTTTTTGAAGTAATTTTATATCATATTATATATAAATTATCAGGTTCCTCGTTTGGTGTATACTTTAATATAATAACGGTTTTTGAGTATACTTATACAGAAAAAAACTTATTAACAATTTGGATTCTTCTTGGGCTATTGGCTATTTCTTTTGTTGCATTATATTTAAGTTATAGAAATAAAGAACATTTGATAATTGACTGTGAAAAAAATGATAATAAAGAAGAGGATTAGTTATGAAAATAGAATTAAAAAATATATGTAAGGAATTTAAAAAGAATAGGGTTATAAAAAATGTTTCTATGACTCTAGAAAGTGGAAATATTTATGGGTTTTATGGCAGAAATGGCTCTGGTAAGAGTGTCCTTCAAAAAATTATTGCTGGTCTATATGTACCTACTAGTGGTGAAGTTCTTGTTGATGGATTAGATATAAATAAAAAGGGTGTTTATCCTAAAAATATGAGAATACTAATTGAAAAACCTGCATTTTTTCCCGATATATCGGGATTTGAAAATTTAAAATTACTTGCTGATATAAATAAAACAATAGATGAAGACAAAATTATAGAAACTCTAGAAATAGTTAATTTAATTGAGGAAAAAGATAAAAAATATAGCAAATATTCTTTAGGTATGAAACAAAAATTAGGAATAGCTCAAGCTATTATGGAAGATCCTGAAATATTAATTCTTGATGAACCATTTAATGGAATAGAACAAGTTACAGTAGACAAACTTACCAAATATCTTTTAGCTAAAAGAAAAGAAGGCAAACTAATAATTATTAGTACACATATTAAAGATGATTTAAAAAAACTTTCTAATCATATTTATAAATTTGATAACGGTGAAGTAAGTAAGGTTAAAAATGTTTAAGAGTGTATATAATAGATGTAAATTATATTTAAATTCCTATGCTACTTTTGGAACTATATTTATAATTTTAGTTCTTTTAATTGTGCCAACTTTTGAATATAAATCTTCTAATGGTTTTTTCTTTAATATTAGATACGCTTGTCAAAATTCTTTAGTAATTAGAGGTGTATTGCTTTTGTATGTTTATACAATTTGGTCATATTTAAAAAAATATAAAAATAATACATATCAAGCTCATCGTTATGGGAATGTTAAACTACTTATAAGAAATAATATTTGTGATGTTCTATTTTTAGGCCTTACTTTAGAAACTGTTTTTTTGCTATTAAATGCAACGGCAGCAATGGTATTTAATGATGGATACTATTTTGGTGTTTATCAGTATTATAATATAAGTAATTTAAACTATTTAATATGCTTAATTATTATAAGATATATAATTGTTAGTTTAGTTTCTTTAATGGTCTATTTTATTTTCCATACTGATAAAAAGGTATTAAAACTAGTTTTATTTCTTTTAATGGTCTTTAATATCATGGGTTTTTTTGATGATTATCCAATTACTTTTTTCACATTACTAAGTGGTTATAAATTTAAATCTTTTATATTTGAGATTGTTTATGTTACATTTTTATTAATAATTTATGTTTTTGGTTTGATTATTGTTAAAAAGAAATTTATAAATAAGAAAAGAGATTTATGATGAAATATGAAATAAAAAATGCAGAAAATTCACTATTTAAAACTTTGATAGTACTAGTATTCTATTTAATCGTACTTTTTCTAAGTATATATACTTTTTTGTATCATCCAAAAACAGAAGAAGAAATATTTAATGGTATACTTAATTATTTAAATTACCCAATGTTTAAAGAATTTAATTTCACAGAAAGTCTTTTATATATATTCAATAATATGTTTTTTGTTTTATATTTTTCTATATTTTATATATATGAACATATTTATATTTATGAAATAATTGCAACAAGATATGATAAGAGAAAATGGATTATCCATAAGTATTTAATTGGTGTTTTTTTCATCTTTTTAATAAGTTTGATTGAATATGGCGAAATTGCATATATGTTTTTAGGAAAAATGCCTGTTAGCATTAAATATTATTTATATCCATTTTTATTTAAGTTACTTTTAATGTCTTTTGTTTTTACTCTTTATAATAGTTTTAAATCAAGTAAGTTAATGTTTTTGCTATTATTGCCTTTAGTTTTCTTTACTTTATATTGGTTTAATCCTTTAGTCTCAGTTATTGTTTTTATTATAAATTTTATTGTAAATTATTTTTATTTCAATTTAAGAACGTTTAAGTATCTTTTTATGCGTAGCGGATAAGAGTGAATCTTATCTTTTTTATTGTAAAAAGTATCTTTTTAAAGTATAATTGTAATAGAATAGGAAGGTGGAACTATGAATTGTGCTAATTGTGGAAAACCGTTACTTGAAGGTTCACCAATTTGTCCAGTATGCGGTGCAAATAATGATGTTAATGCAAATACTCAAGTAATGGAAAATCAGTCAACAACTAATAATGTAGTTCCAGAGCAAACTAATCCTAATGCTTTAAATAATAATGAAGATTTAGATAAAACTCAGTTACTTGAACCTTTAACACAGGATATGATTAATGGAAGTACTCCAGAAAATGAAATGTCACAAGATAATGACATTATTGAGCTAGATGATGAAAGTGAAAATGTTACAATAACGGAAAATATGGCTCCGCCTACTTTAAATGTCAATGACGAAAATTTAGCTCAAGGTGCAGGCGATTTAACAAACGAAAACAGTGTTTCAACATATTCTAATGATGCAATGAATGAACAAGCAGAGGAAGAAAAAGAGGAAAAAGTACGACAAGAAGAAAGAGTTGATATTGCAATACCAAGTGTTAGTGAAGTAAAGAGTGTTTCACTTCCATCTGATGGTTCGGCTCCAGAAATTCAAGAAAGTGCTGCAACAGTTGGTGATGCAAGTAATACAGAAACTGTATTAGAAGAGCCAAACAAAAAGAAAAAGTTTAAGTTAAATATTCAAAAGGGTAGTAAAAATGTACCTAAGAATTTAATGATTATAGTTGCAATTATATTTCTAGTTGTAGGTGTTCTTTTAGGAAAAGCATTTTTTTCAAAGAATTATTGTTCAACAAATGTTGGACAAAACAGAAGTGTGGTATCTAAAAATAAAGTAAAGTATGTTAGTGATGGTAAAAATAACACAACTAACGTTGGTGGATACACATATAAAATTCCAGATGCTTACACATATGATAAAAGTGATGGAGGAGTACTTATATATGATGAAAATGATACTTTTAGAATTTATATAAGAACGAATGAAGGACTTTATACTGATTTAACGGGAGCTAAAAACTCGATAAGAGCATCAATGGCTGAAAATAGTGTAAATGTTGAAAATGTTAGAGAGCTAAAATCAAATGACGTTGAGTTTTTAATATTTGAAACGATTACAAGATTAAATAATAGAATTGTTGCTTTTGCTGATGCCAAAAATGATCATGTGTTTTATTTAGAGATAGTCAATGTAAATAATAGCTTTGATTATGATGTTTTAGATATAGCAGCAGATATTTTAAAAAATGCTACTTTTGAAGAAACAACGACATCCATGGAAAAAATTGATATTGTAGATATTTCGGATGTTTCAATTAGATCAGCATTAGAATATAAAAATTTAACAAAAAGATAAATAAAAAATTGACAAATAAGTAAGTTTATATGTATAATGAATTTGTTGATGGTGATTAGGATTTACGACCCTAGGAGTCAAATCGTTATATCGCGTTAAGATAAATAAGGTGATTACAGTCATGAATTAAGGTGGTACCATGAGGTTTCCTCATCCTTATACTCATGGCTTTTTATTTTATAGAAAAGAGGAGAATATATGAATTGTTATGAAGATTTAGAATGGAGAGGTTTAATTAAGGATGTTTCTTCGCCACTTTTAAGAAAGAAATTAAATGAAGAAAAGTTGACATTCTATATCGGAACTGATCCAACTGCTGACTCTATGCATATTGGCCATTTTTCATCGTTTTTAATAGCAAGTAGGCTTGCTCGATATGGTCACAAACCAATATTATTAATTGGAGGTGCAACTGGGTTAATTGGGGATCCAAAGCCTAGTAAAGAACGTCCAATGATAACTAAGGAAGACGTTGAAAAGAATGTCTTAGGTTTAACAAAACAAGCTAAGAATATATTTGGATTTGAAGTCGTTAATAATTATGATTGGACAAAAGATTTAACTACTTTAGATTTTTTAAGAGATTATGGTAAATATATTAACGTCAATTATATGTTAGATAAAGATATTATTAGTAGAAGATTAGAGTCTGGTATAACTTTTTGTGAATTTGCTTATACACTTTTACAAGGTATGGATTTTGTTGTTTTAAATAAAACTAAGGGTGTTACATTACAAGTTGCAGGTTCAGATCAATGGGGAAATATTACAACAGGTATCGAGCTTGCGCGTAAGCGTGATAATGTTGAGCTATTTGGTATGACTATGCCTTTAGTTCTTGATGCTAATGGGGTTAAGTTTGGTAAGACAGAAGGAAATGCTTTATGGCTTGATAAAAATAAAACTTCGTCTTATGAATTATATCAATATTTAATTAACTCAAGTGATGAATGCGTAATTGATTATTTAAAGAAACTTACATTCTTATCGAAAGAGGAAATTGAGGATATTGAACGTAAGCATAAAGAAGCACCAGAGAATAGATTTGCTCAAAAGATGCTTGCTCATGAAGTTATTACATTCTTACATGGTGAAGAAGAAGCTAATAAGGCAAGAGAAACTAGTGAAGCAATCTTCTCAGGTAAAGTTAGTGATGATATGCCAGCTGTTTCAGTTAAATCAACAAATATTTTAGATATATTAGTTGAAAGTGGACTTGCTCCTTCTAAGAGTGAAGCTAGAAGACTTGTAGAACAAGGTGGAGTTAGCATTGATGGCGAAAAAGTACTTGATGCTAATTATATATTAGAAAAAGAAGAATTTGTTTTACAAAAAGGTAAAAAGAAAATTGTTAAGATTGTTATTGAAAAATAAAAAGTCAATTAATTAATTTTTTTAAAAATAAGCATCGAAAATCATATTTTGTGAATTTTGATGCTTTTTCTTAATAAATTATAGTAAATAGATTAAATTAACTTTTTTTTAAACTTTATAAGTGTTATAATAAAAAGTAATTTTAGAGGTATTAATATGGGCAACAATGATGATATATACAACAGAGTTTTAGAAGAAATTGATGAGGTTCAAGAAGAAAAATCAATAATGTTAGCAGAATATATTTATTTTGGCTACACGTTTCTTATGAAATTTCATGAATCAAGCGATTGTTTTGATTTACTTAATAGTATGAGTGAATATTATAAGGAATCTTTAATGGAATTAGACAGGGAACACGAAATATACGAAGAATTTGTTTCTTATTTTAAATTCCTTTGTGATGAAAGAAAATTTGCTGATGACGATTTAGATGAAATAGTAAAGGCGCTTGATTCTATTGAAGATATGGTGGATATAAGAATTTTTAATCATTCGAAAGTTTATAATTATTTTAATGAAATATTAGAAAGCGATAAAATAAGAAATAGATCTTATCGTGCTATAAAGTATAAAGCTCTTCTTACGAAAGAAAAGGAAAGTAAGATACTATCTATATTAAAGTAGGGGATTTAATGAGTTATGAAGAATATAAAGAATTATCAGAAAGTGTGTTTTTATATTTAAAAGAGGAAGATGAATATTATAGGCGCATATTAGTATATTTATTATGTACTCTTATGCAAAAAGATAATGACGTAAGTGAGGTTATATCTTTAGTTAGTGATTATATTAATGATTTGATTGAAGACTCGGAAACGGAAAAAGCGATAGTGGATAGTATAAAAGCAAATACAGTTTCTTTTGTTGATGATTATACACCAATATTTTTTGAAGGAAGTGAAAAATTTACTTTATACGAAAGGATGCTTAAAAGAATTAATAATTCAATAAAGATGCGTATTACAAATGCTTATCCTGTTATAAATCAGTTTGTTTCCTTAGTTTCTCATAATATTTTAAGTGAAAATAATTATCAGACTGTTAAAAGAAGAAGATGTATGAGTAATAAAGAGTATGAAGATTATTTAAGCGTATTAAAAAAATAAGGTTACCCTTATTTTATTTCATTAATGTATTTTTTTAATGCTCTTGCCTCTGGACCAAATATTATTTTTAATTGATTATCTATTTCAACTATTCCTTTGGCTCCGAGTTTTTGTATGCCTTCTTTATCGACTTTTGTTACATCTTTTAATGTTACTTTGAATCTTGACATATTGGCTTCAGTATCAAGTATATTATCTTTTCCTCCTAAATAACTAACTAATTTGTTAACTTCAAGATTAAAGTTCTTATGGTTTAGTTTTACAATAACTAAAGAAATAACAATTAATACAACAGCAATAATTAAATATTGCAAAATATGTGTAAGTTCCATTTTATCACCATCTTCATCATACCAAAAAATATGTATAATTGCAAACAGATTGACTATAGTTTTAAATAAATTTATAATAATAGATATAAAGGAATGATTATATTGAAAAAATTAGTTTTACGTATTCTTGCATTTGCATTGGATTTAGGTCTTGCTTCGTTAATCATATATGGTTTAACTATGTTAACTTTTATAAATCCAAATATTGATGAATTAAATAGAGAATACAAGGCATATTATAGAGAAAGTGAAAAAGTAAATAACTTAAATATCGCGATTGATGTTTATTTCGAAGATGAAATTTTATCGGAAGATGAAGAACATGATATCTTATCTTTTTATAATAATTATCAAGATTGTTTTAGTGATGTAAAAGTTGGAGAAAAGGCAACTGTAGGTGATGTTAATCGGGTTAAAGAAAATGTCAGTAAAAAAGTAATAGATTTAAATAATGAAAGGATTATTAGAATAAATAAACTTAAATACAGAGAAATAATTGTTAGTTTAATTGTTTATGTTTCATACTTTGGTGTTTTACAATATCTTTTAGGTGGAGAAACTCCTTTTAAGAGATTATTCCGTATTAAAGTTGTAAATAAAGATGATGTTCATAAGAAAGTATCTTTATTTAGTTTTATAATACGTAGCCTTTTAATTACAGAAATAGTTATATCTTTAACTGATACAGTTTTATTATTTAACTTGGGTAGTAATCCTTATATTACTGTCAATTATTGGATTACACAGATTAAATATATATATGAGATGGCTTTCTTAGTATGTATGGTAGTAAGAGATGATACACGAAGTATTCATGATTTAATATTAAATACGAGAGTGCTAAGATATGATAAAGATGGACATGAAATAATTGAACAGTTATTTAGAGATAATGATGAAGAAAATATTACTCAGTCTAATTAATCTGTATAAGATAAGTCCTTTGGGCTGTCACAATAATTGTAAATTTATTCCCAGTTGCTCTGATTATGCAAAAGAAGCAATAAATATATATGGATCTTTTAAAGGAAGCTTACTTTCAATAAGAAGAATACTTAGATGTAATCCTTTTAATAAAGGGGGATTAGACCCAGTACCGAAAAGACACGAATAACTTCGTGTTTTTTTGTAACTAAAAAATAGGTGGCACATAAAATATAGTGAGTATATATGAAAGGGTGAATAAATATGAATAATGAAACTTGTAATAATGAATGCTCAAATAGTATTGCAGATATTCTTAAAGTAATCCTTATATTACAACAAAATGCTTGTCCTGAGTCATGCCTTGATTCATGTGACAGACCTATGTTAGGCGGCGGACCAAATTGTTTAATATGTAATACGAGACCAGTTATGTTATATACTTGCTGTGGCAATGGTGTTCCATGGACAATGCCTATTTGTAAAGATTTAACTACAACATGCTCTAATCCTCAAGAAAGTAATGCAAACAACATGTGCGAATGCTCTAATGTATTTAGAGTAGAAAAGCTAGATGGATGTGCTGCAACATTTAGAGTACTTGCACCTAATCCTGATAATTCTTGTTGCAATTCTCAACCATATATTGGAACAAATAGTTTCTTTACAATGGACTTATCGTGCTGCTGCTGCATTAGATGTTTAAATGATACATTCGTAGAATGTGTCTAAGAAAATGCTATAGAAATATAGCATTTTTTATTTTGAAATTAATATTATTAATTATGAGGACTTTATTAGTTAAGATATTTTTAATTATGCTCATAAGTTATTCGTTGTTTATGATGTTAATTTTATTAAATTATTTAGAAGTAGGGTATAATTTTTTAGAATATGCTTATTTTATTAAATGGTATATACTTATACTTATAATTAGCTGTTTAGTATTTTTTAGAATTTAAAGGAGATATTATGCAATATTATTATGATATAAATTTACATTTTGACGATTATTATATGAATTACTATGAGTGGAGTGAATTTGAGCATTTTAATCGACTACCTATTTTTAAAGTTATAAGTGTTAGACCTTTTTTAGATAATGAAATAAAGCTTGATTTAGATTATAAAAATATTATTGTTTCTGATGGTATAGTTTCTTTAGGGCTAGAACTAATTGATAAAAAGGCAATATATATATCTAGTCTTCCTTATGAAGATGAACTTAAGATAAACAAGCTTGTAGCTAATATCTCTGATAATTTAAATTATAAGATTATAAAAAAAAGGAATAACTTATTAATAACGAATATTGATCGAATGAAAAAGGAATATATAAATTTGCTAGATAAGGGTAGTAGTGATTTAATAAAATTGCTTTATTATGAAGTTACAGGAAAATTGTCTAATAATATTGATAAAATGCGAGAATTTTTACATGATGATATTTGTACTAATTTTCGTGAACAATATTACCAATTATATGATATGATTATGATAGGTGATTAAGATGTTATATATTCTTTTATTTATTATATTTTGTATATTAGTTGGTCTTTCCTTATACGTTCTTGTTATTTATAATAAGCTTAAGACTTATAAGAATGAAGTTGATAAATTATGGAATACTTTGGGGCTGGAAATAGAAAGTCAATTTAAATTTATTAAAGCTAATATTGATTTACTTGGTAATGCTGATAAATTTTATTTAAAAGATTTAATTGATAAATACATGATACTTGCTTATACTGAGGAAGTAATGAATGCTTATATTGATCTTGAAATAACGATTGATAAATCAAGTGATACAGAAATAAAGAAAAGATTTCTAGTTAAGAATAGTGAAATAGATAAATTAAAAGAACAGTATAACAATGTATTGCTTAGATATAATAATGTAATAAATATGGTTCCAAATAAGATAATTGCTAATATATTTAATTTTCATGAAGGAACTTGGTTTAGAAGTAAATAAAAACTCCACTTAATCGTGGATTTTTTAGTGCCTAATAACATTCGACAAATATTTCTAAACTAGTATGTTAATATAGTGGTCAATATCAAGGATTTAACAATTTTTGTACTAGTGATTACTATTTTGTTACTAATTATATTTAGATAATAAAAAACATCTTTATTCTTCTGAATAAAGATGACTAACCATGTGGTGAACATCATACCCAAGAGATAATCTGCTTCTCACTAATTAAATTATAACACAAGAACATTAGATTTACACTAAGAATATTTCTCTTTTTATTTTATATTAAAGTTTTTTATATATTCGTCATAAGCTTTATAATCTGGTGTACCTTTTATTTCTTTATAAGGATATTTATTGGCGATGAAGAAGTCTTTTATTATTTTATCAAGCAAATGGGGATTTCTTATAAGCAAAGGTCCTAATGTGTAAGTTCCATAGAAGTTATTGATGTGTACTCCTTCAAATTTACTTTTATTATTGTCAGCATTTCCATCTATTACTTCAAATAAATGATTTTCTTTGTTATTATTTATGGATACTCTATTTTGAAAACCAATAACTGGTTTATCTAAAATATATGTTTTGTAGACTTGTTCTTTTACGATTCTATCTCTTACTGTTTTACTTTCAAAGTTAAAGCAATCTAGAGCCTCCATATTATTTATCTTTTTACCAAATAATTCATAGGAGTTACCCGTTGCAATAAATATTTTTTTCTTAATAATCTTTTTTATTTCAGTTTTATATCTTAAGATGTCTTTTAAAACCATTATTTGGTTATCATATGTTCCACATCCGATATAGAAGATATCAAACTTCGAAAAGTCTATTTTATCACCTTTAGTTACGTTTGTAACTGTATATCTTGCTCCTTGTTTTTTTAGAGCTTCAGTTAGAGCAAGAATATTACCTGACTCTCCATAAAGATTCATAATATCATAATAAAGATGAGCTATTTTTATTATCTTCATTTTTTCATCCCCTCATTTAAGAGTTTTTTTAATATTGCTGTCATATCAAAGCAAGCCATTGTATAAATTGAACCCTTACTTTTCTTTTTTACTAGTTCTAAGATATTATTTAAATCATCAACTATTATTAGCTTTTCTTCACGAATACCAGCATATTTAAGTCTAGTATAAACATCATATTTAAATCTTCCAATACAAAATATCTTATCAATAGAATTATCATTTAAAAGTTCGAAATCAACATCATAAAGCCAACTTATGTCATTATAACTATATCTTCTTGAAACATTATCGAAACCGATAATAATAGTTTTTTTGCCGTGTTCTGATTTTATAAAATTAATTGATTGTAAGTATGACAAAGCATTCTCATTTTTTGATTCAATCATTTCAACTTTTCTTTTCCCAAGTCTATATTCTTTCATTCGCTTTGCTTCAAGTACTTGATTGTTTAGATATTCTTGAATATCTTTTGTCTCAAGCCCGATAGTTTTTAAAAGAGCAAAAGTTGCTAGAGTATAATAGCAACAAAAGAAAACGTTTTTATTTAAATGAACAATATTTCTATTAATAGTCATAAATTGTTTATCAAGATCAATGTCTTTAGCTTGAAAGTCTAATTTATTTCTAGAAAATTTACATTTAGGACAAGTATAATCACCTAAATGTCCATAATGATAAAAATTGTATTTTAGTTTTGTTTCACAAACAGGACAGTAGGCAGCATCTACTGTATTTGAAATTGGTTCTTTCGTATCTGTTTTGTATTTTCCGATACCATAAGTTGTAATAAGCCCTTTATGAATTACTTTAAATCTTGTAACAATTGGATCATCAGCGTTTATTACAAGGTGAGTATTAGCATCAATTGAGGAAGCAATTTTATTGAATATTATATCCGGATTGCCATTTCTGGCGGGTTGATCTCTTGTAATGTTTGTAATAACTAAATGAGTAAGTTTAACTTTATTAAAGATGGTTTTTATAAAAGATTCATCAAGTTCTAAAAGTAATACATCAGCTTTAATTCTTTTAGTGAATGGGTTTGTATGGTTTAAAATTAAAGTGGTTGCAGCATTAAAAAGATTAGAACCATTTTTATTCCATACAACTTTATAGCCGTTTCCTTCTAAGACATGAGCAATTAATGAAGTTGTTGAACCTTTTCCTGATGAACCTGTTACACCAATAATATATCTAGGATAAATTAGTTCGTCTAAAATGCTTTTATTATACATAGTTGCATAATAACCTGGAGTTACAGTGCCATCATCTTTAAAAATAGGTTTAAGCATTTTACAACCAAATGTGAATATTTTATTGGCAATAATGGTTGCTGTATTTGTTTTTAAAATAGGCTTAAATAATAAACAGAAAAGTTTAACTATTTTTATAATAATATTATATAAAGTTTTCATTTAATCACCTAGTAAAATTATACCACAAATTGATTATCCTAACACATAAATTGACAAGTTAAAGAGAATATGTGAAAATGGATTAGTGGAGGAGATGCAAGATTATGGAAATAAAATCAGCAAGTAAAGAAAATGAAGAAGTAAAAATACAAAGAATAATTGGGTCAAGGCATACAGAGTGTTACAGATTATCTGGAAACAGAATAATGAAGAAATTTAAAAAGAACAATTATTATCAAGATATAAAAAAGAAACATGAAGATTTTCTTTTATATTTAAAATATCTGGGTAGTATCTCTAATGAGGCTTTTGTAACCCCTGATGTTGCTTATGTAAGTCGTGATAATGAAGTAAGTAGTTATGTAAGAGATTTTGTTTATGGAACAAGCATTGCTGATTTATATCCAAAAACAGCAGTTGCACCATTAAAGGAAGCGTTGAGAGGTCTTTTTTTTAAAATAGATAAGTCTCCAGAATTAAGTCTTGATGGCGTTACAGCTAAAGATATTGTTTATACTGGGTCAGATATAAAAATTACAGATTTTGATTTGTGTAGGTTTAATGATGAAGATAATGTTAGTAATAATAAAAATATGTTAAACTTAGCTATTTTTGTTGGCTTATTTGGAATTAAAGCTATTAATTATAAAGAGCTTAGTAAAGAGTATTTAAGTTTAGTATCAAGTTTAACAAGTGGTGAATATGATATTGCGGATTATTTGGGTGAGGCAGCAAGTGAGATTAAAAGTAAGAATAATCCAGTATATCTAAAAGATTTACAGAAGGCGATTGTTCTTAAGTAAAATAGGAGATTACTTTACATAATCGCCTTTTTTTTGTGGTTGTTTTATAGTATACTTGTTATGATAAGGTGGTGAATACTATGAGACAAATAATTGCTAGTTTAGATCTTGGAAGCGGTAAGATAAAATTGGTTGTTGCTGAGTTGAAAGAAGAAGGACTAAATGTTCTATGTGCGATTGATGAAGACTCTCGTGGTATTCAAAACGGTGAAATAATTGAAGTAGATGATACAGTCTATGCCATAAAAAAACTTTTAAAAAGAGAAGAAGATTTATTAGGTATAAAAATAACTAAAGTAATAGTCAATATTAGTGAACAAAATGTAAGCTATAAGATAGGAGAAGCGAGCATTATTGTTGGAGAAACAGAAACAGAAATACTTGCTAGTGATATAGTGCGTGTTTTACAAACTAGTGTAAAAGGCAATATTGACCGTGATTTTGATTTAATTACAGTAGTTCCTGTTATGTTTAAGGTCGATGACCGAAAAACACGTATTCCTCGTGGATTTAAAGGAAGAAGTTTATCTGTTAAATCAGTTATTATCACAGCCCCTAAAAGAGATATTTATATGTCAGCTAAAGTTTTAGAAAAGTGTGGTCTTGAAGTAGTAGATATAATGACTTCGAGTATTGGTTCTTATTTTGCTCATAAAAATGAAACAACTGATACGCAAACAGGTATTATAATTGATTGTGGTTATGAAACAATTGATGTATCTGCTGTTAATAAAGGTATAGTTATTAACACCACAGTTTTTCCTATGGGTGGTAAAAATATTGATTCGGACATTTCTTATGTTTACAAGTTGACAGATGAACAGTCGAAGGCTTTAAAAGAAGATTTAGCCTTAGCTCATAAGAAAAATGCTAGTTCTTATGAGAAAGAAAGCCTTGTAAATACGAATGGTGAGAAGATAATTGTTAATCAAGCTGAATTATCCGAAATAGTTATGAGTAGGTGTCATGAAATGCTAAATAAGGCGAAAAATGAAATTAACTACTTAACAAAGAAGGAAATTAGTTATATAATTATAACAGGAGGATTGACTGAACTTAAGGATTTTTCAATTGAGGTTGAAAGTATCTTTGGACGTTTAGCCAATGTCGGGAAAATACAAATCGTTGGTGCAAGAGATAATAAGTATGCAGCTTGTATCGGGATGATAAAGTATTTTGATTCTAAGTTAAGACTTAGAGATAAGGAATATTCAGTTATAAATGCTGATGATGAAGAAATATTAAGTGGTATTGGAGATAAGAAGTCATCAGGTGAATCAATACTTGGGAAAGTATTTGGAATATTCTTTGATAATTAAGGAGGAATAATATGGACGGATTAGAAATGGATCAAGTCGCTAAAATCAAGGTTATTGGTGTTGGTGGCGGTGGAATGAATGCCGTAAATAGAATGATTGAATCGGGAGTTAGAAGTGTTGAGTTTATTGTTGCAAATACAGACTTACAAGTATTGAATGCTTCTCCTGCTGAATATAAACTTCAAATTGGTAAAAGTATAACGAATGGTCGTGGAGCTGGGTCTGATCCTGAAGTAGGTAGAGAAGCTGCTTTAGAGAGCAAAGAAGAAATTAGAGAAGCTCTTGAAGGAGCAGATATGGTCTTCGTAACTTGTGGTATGGGAGGCGGTACTGGTACAGGTGCATCTCCAATAATCGCTGAAATTGCTCAAGAAGTTGGAGCTTTAACTGTCGCTATTGTAACAAAACCATTTAGATTTGAAGGCAAAAAGAGAATGGAACAAGCTATTATAGGTTTGGATGAGTTAAAACAACATGTTGATACTTTAATTGTAATTCCTAATGATAGACTTCGTGATATTATTGATAAAAATACGCCAATGATGGCAGCTTTCCGTGAAGTTGATAATGTACTTCATAGAGGTGTTCAATCAATATCTGATCTTATTGCAGTATCAGGTCTTGTAAATCTTGACTTTGCTGATGTAAAAGCCGTTATGGCTAAAAGAGGAGATGCCTTAATTGGTATTGGTTTAGGTACTGGTGAAAATAGAGCTATAGAAGCTGCTAAAGCCGCTGTATCTAGTCCACTTTTAGAAACAAGTATTGTTGGTGCTACAGATGCAATTATAAATGTTACTGGTGGAAACTCTTTAACATTATTTGAAGCTGAAGAAGCTGCGGAAGTTGTTAGAGCTAGTGCTAATACTGATATTAATATAATCTTTGGAGCTGTTATTAATGAATCATTAAATGAAGAGGTTATTGTTACCGTAATCGCTACAGGTTTTGAAGATAGTGAAGATGCTGGAAGTAGTTATACAAATGATTATGTAACAGAACAAGAACCATTAAGAAAACAAGTAAGTGTTATAGATGATGAGTATGATATACCACCATTCTTAAGAGATAGAGATAATATATAAAAATAAAAGAATATTAATACAATAGAATTACTTAATGTGATTCTATTTTTTTGTGTCTCATAATTTGACAAAAAAAAAGAAAAAATACTATGATAACAGTAGGATAGTACGCCTAAAGGAAGGAAAAATATATGAAAAGAAGGAATGTAATTTTATTGGTTATTATACTTGCAATAGGTTTTGCTGCAGTAAGTACAACACTCGTACTAAATGGAAGTTTAAATGTAGCAAGTGATAATGAAGACTTTGATGTATATTTCTCAAACTCAATAGAAGATGGAGTGGAGAATAAGAAATTAATCAAAGATGATACACATCTAGAATTTAACAAGAACATGAGTCTTGTAGGAGAAAAGTATATACTAGATTATGATGTAACAAATGGCTCAAGAAACTATGATGCAGAGATAAGTATTAACTGTACAGAATCAAATGAATATTTGAAAGTAACAAATGAATTTGATACAAGTGAGTATTTAATCTCAACCGAAACAAGAAGAGGAAAGTTAACCATAGAAGTGTTAAAACCTTTTGTTGGTGACTCTGAAGAGAATACAAAAGATATAAGTATAAGCTGTGAAATAAGAGGAAATGCAGTAGAAAGAGATTCATTAGGAAGTGGTACACCTGCTGATAAAGTAAAACAAAGTAATTGGGAAATAACAGAAGATAAAGATAATAATGGAGAGTTATCTAAAGGAGACTTAATTACTTTAGGAACAGAATCATTTTATGTCTATGATATAGAAGGAGATAAAGTTAAGGCATTAAGCCAATATAACTTACATGTTGGAAATGTCTGTACATCATCAGATGTTTCTTCATGTTCCCAATTAGAAAATCCAACAGGTTTACAAAGTAAAGATGCAATTGGAGCACAATTTGAAGGAGTTACTCCTACCTCATTTCCTTGGATTGGTGTCACTCCCTTTCTAAAAGACGAAAAAATACATACACTTCCAGAAGGACAAAAAGCCAATGATTATAATGCAAGTGATATAAAACCTTATGTTGATGCATATGCAGAAAAACTTAGTGAATTAGATGGAAAAGTAGAACAGGTGCGATTAATGACTAAAGAAGAATTAGAAGCTGCTGGATGTGATTCAAAAAAGAATTCATGTAAAACAGGCTATGTTTGGAGTAACGGTAATTGGGTAGAAGACTCTAATTTTGTAGGAACATCGATGGAATTTTTATATTCGACATCATATTGGACTTCATCATCTAATGATCAAGATAATCTTTATGTTTGGGATGTTGGATCTCTTGGTGATTGTGTTTGGATTGGTGTTAATAATATTGTAGCTTTGGGAGTCCGCCCTGTCATAGAAATAAGCACATCTTTATTTCAATAAATGAATTTAAGGTAACAGTTGTTGTTATCTTTTTTTCTTGCTTTATTGCAATTTAACTAGCAATAAACTATAATTGTTTATGAGGTGGCTTTTATGCTAAAAATAAAAGATTTAAGTGTTGCTGTAGATGATAAAGTTATACTAGATAACTTTTCTTTAGATATAAATGATGGTGAAATTGTTGCTTTAATGGGACCTAATGGAATTGGTAAGAGTACAATTTGTAAAGTTATTATGGGAGACCCTAATTATAAAGTTCTAAAAGGTAGAGTTACTTATGATGGAGAAGATTTACTTAAAATGCCAATAGAAGAGAGAAGCAGGAAGGGAATATATTTAGTAAGTCAAACGCCAACAGAGATAGAAGGAGTAACTAATGCTGAGATGCTTCGTGTTTCTTTGGAATGTCGTACAGGAGTCCATACTAATTTTTTTGAGTTTAATAGAAAAGTAAGTGCCATATGTAAAAAGCTTAATATACCAGATTCATTTATTCACCGTTCAATTAATGTTGGTATGAGTGGTGGAGAAAAAAAGAAAAATGAACTTTTACAATTATATGTATTAGAACCAAAGTTTATTATATTAGATGAACTTGATAGTGGTTTGGATGTTGATTCCTTAAAAGAACTTGCTTTATCACTAGTAGACTATATGGATAGTAGCAAATCTATTCTTATAATTACACATCATACTTCTATTTTGAAATATATTAAACCTAATAGTGTTCATATTTTAAAACAAGGCAGTATTGTTGCATCAGGAGATTTTACACTTGCTGAAGAAATTGAAAAGAATGGCTTTAGGACATATGAAGTAGGGGAAAATAAAACTTATGAATAAAATATTAATGGATGGGGATAAATTATTTTTAGAAGAATGTTATGATAAAATAGAAGTCCATGGAAGCTCTATTATCTTCATTAAGGATTTAGATAATTTTAAATTAGAAATAAATGTTTTAGATAATTCAACTCTCTATATATATGATTTTAGTACAAAAAATGTTGATAAAGAGATAACTATAAAGCAAAACAATAATACAAAAGTAGGTTATGTGCATACATTTAAAATAGAGGGAGACTACAAATTAAAGTATCGTGCCTATATTAATGGGAATAATAATTCTAATGAAGTTTATATTAGTGGAGTAAGTAAGGGAAGTGTTTTTTTAGATGTTGATGGTACAGTAAAAAAACAAACGGTTTTAAACTCCTTAAATGAAAGTATAAAAGTACTTACTACTAATGGAAAGTGTTTTGTATCTCCTATTTTACATGTAAGTTCGCTTGATGTGATTGCTAATCATAATACAGCTATTTCCAATATAAGAGAAGACGAATTATTCTATTTATTAAGTAAAGGAATTAGCAAAGAATCAGCAGTCGCTTTAATAGAAGATGGTTATGTATATGGATATATGAAGAAGTATTCAGAAGAATTTTATAATTATATAAAATGTTAGGAGGTGTAAAATGAATAGAGAAGATTTTCCAATGTTACAAAGTAATATAATTTATTTTGATAATGGTGCTACAACATTTAAACCTAAATCAGTAATAGATGCGACTAGTTACTATTATAGTGAGATATCAGCTAATGCCCATAGGGGAGATTATGAAATATCTTATAAGGTGGATGTAGCTTATGAAAATACCAGAAAAAAAGTAGCTAATTTTATCAATGCTGATCGTGAAGAAGTTATATTTACATCAGGTGCAACAGAATCGTTAAATATGATTGCCACTGGTTTTTTTAAACCAATTTTAGAACCGGGTGATGAAATACTTTTAACTTTATCCGAACATGCTAGTAATGTTTTGCCTTGGTTTAGGTTGGCTAAAGAATGTGGAGCTATTATTAAATATATTGAATTGGATAGTAATTTGCATGTTACAGTTTCTAATACTATGGCTGCTATAACACCTAATACGAAAGTAATAAGTATAGCAGGCATAACTAACGTTGTTGGAGATGAAAGACCATTAAAAGAAATAATTTCCTATGCTCATCATAATAACATCTTTGTTGTTGTTGATGGGGCTCAAAGTGTGCCACATATGAAAACAGATGTTAAAGAATTAGATTGTGATTTTTTGGTTTTTTCGGCTCATAAAATGTGTGGACCAACTGGTGTTGGAGTGCTTTTTGGAAAAAAAGAATTATTAGAGGTATTAGAGCCTATTAATTTAGGTGGGGGAATGAACGAATCTTTTGATAACATTGATTCAATTTATTTAAAAGAATTACCGACAAGATTAGAAGCAGGAACCCCAAATATTGCTGGTGTAATTGGACTTAGTGCAGCAATAGATTATTTAAATAAAATAGGAATGGATAATATAAAATTATACGAAATAAAATTAAAAAAATATTTAATTAATAAACTAAAGAATATACCACATATAAGTGTTTTAAATGAAGAATGTGATAGTGGAATAGTTGCTTTCAATGTTGATGGAGTTTTTCCACAAGATGTAGCGTACTATTTAAATAAATATAATATTTGTGTAAGAGCAGGTAATCATTGTGCTAAGATATTAAAAAATGCAACTGGTATAAAAAACACTGTAAGAGTCAGTTTGTATTTTTATAATACAGAAAGTGAAATTGATAAATTTGTTGAACTCTTAAGTGATAAAGAAAGAATTGTAAGAGAGATGATATAATGGATAGTAATATGAAAAGAGAAGTTATACTAGATAATTATTCTCATCCGTTTAATAGAGGAAAAGAAAACGAAGGATACATTAAAGTAAATTCGAATAATGAATCTTGTATAGATAATATAGATTTATATATTAAGTTTAATGAGGGCATACTTGAAGATATAAAGTTTGATGGAGAAGCTTGCGCTATTTCAACAGCATCAACTTCTATTATGATTAAGAATATGATTGGTAAATCAATAGATGAAGTAGAGAGTTATATAAAGAATTTTGAAGCTATGTTAAATGAAGAAGAATATCAAGATCTTGATTTTAATGAAGCAATTGTGTTTGATGAAACATATAAACAAGGTAATAGAAAAACATGTGTTACTTTACCATATAGAGGTATAGAAAAGGCTATTAAAGAGTATAAGAATAGTCTTGTTTAAGAATTTTCTTTATGTTAAAATAAACTTCGAGGTGTTAATTATGTCAGAATGTTTACAACGTGAATATAAAAAAGAAAAAAGAAACAGAAATGTATTAAAAAGAAATGTTGAAGTTGCAGAACAAGAGAAAAAGACTTTTAGGGATAACTATTATGCATTAAAGAACTATAAAACTTATTATAGAAGTTATTTAGAGGAAAGAAAAGTGACCTTAGTAGCAGAAATATTTTCTATAATCTATTATGTTTACTTAGCTCTTAGTGTTACTGGCTTTTTAGTTTTCATAGGTTGTTGTCTAGCTTGTTTTGATGTTGTTTGCTTGCGTGATTTTTTTTCTACTTTAAACGAAAAGAATAGACGTAAAAGAGAATTAGAAAAGTTAGGTATTGACGAAAACGTTGATTTATCAAAACTTTATGATAAATGGGAAGAATCTACAAAAAGAGTAAGAGAGCTTTTAAGCGAATTAGATTTAAGTGAAAAAAAAGTTTGTAGACTTAAAAGTATAGTGGAGGCACCAGACTTAGCATCAAGGTTAGAGTTATTAAAAGATAAACCAGAGCTAAGAAAAGCCTATTTAGAAGAGATGTTTCAAGACTATTTGGATGAATTTTCAATATATGATGTTTCAAATGTTCACCTTAGTGAAGAACTAGTTCTAGAAGAATCTGTAAAAAAATATAATAGAACTATTTAAGATAAAAAAAGGGGATTTTATTAATCCTCTTTTAATATGTCTAGAATATGAGTACAAAGTCCTAGAATATCACTTCTTTCACAAATTGATAAATGATACTTGATAAATATGTCAAATTCTTCTATATTAAGTTTATTGATATATTCACGGAAATAATTAGCAATAGTATCAGGTGATACAATCTTCTTTCTCGTTAAATTAGCTTGTTTGTTAAGTTTATCAATATCTTCTAGGCGAACATAAGAGTAAAGATCATCGGCTTTACTTGTTATATGAAAATTACTATCCAATCTATCAAGAGAATTAAGTATTTCTTTTTCCTTAAAACCATGTCTAATGACAGCGTATTCATTCATTATATATTGAACTAAGATTGTTCCGTTTTTCTTTAAGACTCTTTTAGCTTCTGTTAAAGCAGCTAATTTTTCTTCCTCATTAATAAGATGATACATAGGACCAAATAGTAATATGACATCAAAAGAATCATTTTTTAACATTCTTAAGTTAGTTGCATTACCTTGTAGTACTTTAATATTGTTTTCCTTTTTTTCAATAACTCTTAAATTATGTTTAATAAGTTCAACGGCAGTTACTTCATATCCTTCTTTATGTAGAGGAATAGAGTAAGCTCCCGTTCCAGCGCCAATATCTAAAATAGTTGGATTTTTGTAATTTTTTAATACTTCATGAATATATTTCATAGTTGTTATAAATTCTATTTGACCATGTCTAGTATTTAATCTTTTATCTTCATTAAACTTATTATAGTAATTAATTAAGTTTGTTTCATTCATAAAATCACCTAGGATTATTATATCATAAATGTTTTGCAGAACTCTTTTCTATTTCTTCAGTGCTTAGTTGAAGTTTAAGGTTGCATTGCTTTAAAGGAACACATTGATTTATAGGGTCTGCTAAGATAGGGTTAAAACACTTGACATTAGCGTTAGTTACAGCTGTAATGGCATTTTCAAAGATTGTATCTTTAAAAATACCTTGCTTTAGAAGTTCGTTATATAAAGTTTCAAGCACTATAACAAAATTGTCTTTTTTTCCTATATTAACTATAGCAGTTGTTAAAGAAACTTCAGTGTTTTCTCTTTTTGCTTTAATATATTCCTCTTTAAAATCAAGTAATAAACAATTTAAAACAAAGGGAGCCGTTTCTCTAAAATATTCTTTTAAAAGTTCATAGTCACTAGGTCCTAGCTCATCTGTTTTGAAAATATGTCTTTTTAAGTCATTTCTTAAATTTCTATCTAAAGCTTCATTTTTTGAAAGAGCATTTTTATCAAATAAGTATCTTATCGCCATGATATTATAATTAGGTCGTCCAGTGAGAGGATTCAAAAATAAATACTCTGGTGGATACTTAATATATTTTGAGCGATATGCAGGTAAGAATATACCATTTTTTAAGATTGTATCATCAAAAGCTCCACAACTTAAATCTCTATTGAACATTTTAACAAGAGCATACTGTTCTCTTGAATTTGAATCTATTATTAGGGTGGTTCTTGCATCAATTATAGTTTTGTTTTCATCTATTATTCTTGGGATATTTGCAAGTCCATCAAATTTTATTCGCTCTATAAGTATATCTCTAACTTTTTTGTAATAATCTTCTAAAGCTTCCATATTATGTACTGGTAATCTTTTTTCAATATTTTTATGTTCTTGAACAAAACTATCAAGTTTAATTAATTTTTCTCTTATTTCTTCAAGCGCATTCATAAATATTTTCCCTTTTTGTATAATTTATTATAATTAAAAAAATATTATTGTCAACAAATAGTTCTTATTATATAATCATATTTAGGAAGGTGAGTTAAAATGTTTTGTAGTAATTGTGGAGAAAAAATGGAAGCAAAGGGAACAACTTGTCCATCATGTGGAATGAAGATAAATGAAGAATTTAATTTAAAAATATCGAGGCCAGGAAAAGTTTTTGGAGTTGCTGTAAAACTACACATAACTGTTGATGATACGGAGTTTGATTTAGCAGCAAATGATGAACGACTTTTAAAATTATCGAAGGGAGTTCATACTGTTAAATATAATATTTGGTGTCGAAGAGAACACAGTGTTGATGTAACAATTGAAGATGATAAAATTTGCAATGTTATATTTACTTATGATGCACTATGGGGTGGATTTAAAGTTAATAAGAAGTCAACTTTATAATTGACAAAGCCTTATTAATGTTATAAAATTTTCTTGTAAAGCGAAGATATAGGATTAGTAGTAAGATGAACTTTTTTAGAGAAATCATGTTTGGTGAAAATGATTAAAAGAAATCTTATGAATCTACCTATTAGTGTTGTTAATAGCAACCGGATTTTTTAGTCCGTTATCATTAATCAAGTTAATAAAAGGGATGGCACCGTGCATTAGCACTCCTTGTGTTATCTCTTTTTTTTATTTTTTAGGAAAGGTGAGGAAAATGATAGATATTAATTTGATAAGAGAAAATAAAGAAAAGGTAATTGAAAATATTAAGCGTAAATTTCAAGATGAAAAAATTCCTTTAGTTGAAGAAATTTATAATCTTGATAAAGAATATCGTGAAGTAAAGCTTAAAATGGATACTAAAAGAGCAGAAAAGAACAAACTGAGTGGTGAGATTGGTGCTTTAATGCGTGATAAGAAAATAGATGAAGCAAATGTTATTAAAGAAAAAGTATCTAAGATGAGTGATGAAATAGATACTTTAACTAAAAAAGAAGAAGAATTAAATGTTGTTATTAAAGAAAAGATGATGAAGATTCCAAATATTGTTGCTGATGATGTACCCGTTGGAAAAGATGATACAGAAAATGTGGAAATAGAGAAGTTTGGTGAACCGTTTGTACCAAATTATGAAATTCCTTATCATGCTGATATACTTGCAAGATTTAATGCGTTAGATAAGGATGCTAGTGGAAGAACAAGTGGAAATGGTTTTTATTATTTAATGGGAGATACTGCTAGACTTTCAAGTGCGATGCTTTCTTATGCTAGAGATTTTATGATTGAAAAAGGCTTTATTTATTGTATTCCACCATTTATGATTAGATCAGATGTTGTTACTGGCGTTATGAGTTTTAAAGAAATGGATGCTATGATGTATAAGATTGAAGGAGAAGATTTATATTTAATTGGGACAAGTGAACACTCAATGATTGGCAAATTTAAGGATCAAATTTTAAAGCAAACTGAACTTCCTATCACGATGACTTCATATTCACCTTGTTTTAGAAAAGAAGTTGGAGCACATGGTATTGAAGAAAGAGGTATTTATCGTGTACATCAATTTGAAAAGCAAGAGATGATTGTTTTGTGTGAACCAGAGGATAGTGATGAGTGGTATGAAAAGATGTGGAAGTTCACTGTTGACTTATTTAGAAGTTTAGATATACCAGTAAGACAACTAGAATGCTGTACAGGAGATTTAGCTGATTTAAAATATAAATCATGTGATATTGAAGCATGGAGTCCAAGACAACAAAAATATTTTGAAGTTGGATCTTGTTCTAATTTAACTGATGCTCAAGCAAGAAGACTTGGTATTCGTGTTAAAAGTGAAAAAGGAAATTATTACTTGCATACTTTAAATAATACAGTTCTTGCATCAACTCGTGCCTTAATTGCACTTCTTGAAAATAATTATAATGAAGATGGATCAGTTAATATTCCAGAAGTTTTAAGACCTTATATGGGTGGTAAGAAAAAAATTGAACCTGTAAAATAGATTATTTTAAGAGTATCTAAATAGATGCTCTTTTTTCTTGTTTAAAAGTATTTGGTGGTATATAATAAATTTGTTTTGAGGGACTGCTATGGAAAGTATTAAAAACATAAAATTAAGTGATTATAAATTAGTAGCAAGAGAAGCAATCTTAAAAGTAATTGGAAAAAAGTATCGAGATATGGCGAATAGTAAGTTAGATAAGATACTTTTTATTGAACATATTGATGTTGAAGGTTTAAAAGATTATATTAATAGTTTAAAAGATGCAAAATCGAAACAGCTTTTTTTAAGATTTTTTGAAACTATTGGGTTTGATGTTGGAATATTTAAAAATATTGATTCCAACAGTCCTTATTATGAGGAATACTCAGAACTTGTTCGGAAATTTTTTGGTTCACTGAAAGCGTTTGAATTTAATTTCATTAAATTTGGTATAGAGTCATTTGATAAGAGGTATTGTGATGATTCTTTATCAATAAATAACTAAATATTATTTTTAAATGGTTATCTTTTTAATGATGAATATATAGTAACATTAGATAATTATCAAGAGTTTAAGGAAACCTCTGTTTATAAGAATATGGAAAAAAAGATATTTGAGTGGTTAGATATTTTTTATAAATTAAGAGATGAATTTAAGACTTTTTTAGAAGAAATAAAAGATGTTATTGATTATGAGAAAAATTTAGAATCCATAATAAATAATGAGAAAAAGCATAATATATTAAGAATATATATTAATAATAAAATTGAGTTTCCAAACGGTACTTTGAAGTTTTTAGAAGAAGAGTATAAAACAGATGAAGAAAGGGCAAAAATTCTTGGGTATTTAGATGATGAATATTTTGGCTTTTATGTTTTTTCTAAAGAATGTGATGATATATTAAAAAATGGAGATAAAAAAGAAAAAGAACGAATTATAAAAAAGCGTCTTGAATATTTTAATCATGTTGGTTATATTTCTGTTGACTTTTATGATTCATCTCTTGATTTATATAGTTTATATGATTCAGTAATAAATAGAAGTGATATAGATTTATATTTGCCTTCAAAAGAGCTTGTTGATACTCTTGCAACAATAAAAAAAAGTGTTATTTATAAAATTAAGTTAGACTTTTTACTTGAGCGTGATGAAAAGTTTTTAAGCTCTTTAAATGAAGCACGTATTAGTGCATCAGCGGTTTATCTTGCAAAGTATATTATAGAATTTGATTGCTGTCAAATAACCCCTGCTTATGTAGTAGATAGAGGTAATTTTATATTGTTTTTCTTTATGTTAAAAAAGGGAATTTGTGGGGTAGTAGATTATGTTTATATACATGAACTTTTGCATATACTTCATGTTCTTTTTGTTGATTTACAATCCTTTTTGGGGTTAGATTCAGATCATACTCTTAATCCATATGATTCTAATTTTCGAATAAATGAAAGATTTAATGAGACTTTAGTTGATTTAGTAGCGCTTGATACTTTAAAAGTGTTACATGATGATATTGGTATCATGATGTTTGAAGAAGAGTATGTATTATTATCTCCAATAGATAGAAACACGAGTTCAATTGTGAAGAGTGTTCTTTATCCTTTTTATAGAAAGTATTTTGATTTAATAATTGAGGCCTCCATGACAGCTAATATTAATTTATTAAAAGATGCTTTAGGTGCTGAAAATTTAAATTCTCTAATTGATTTAGTTAATTATATAGACAAGTTAGCAAGATGTAACGATTTATATACTGATATAAAAAATGTTAATTATGATTCTTTAGTATATCAAGATTATTTATCTAAAATAGAAAAAGTAATTAACGTTTATGAAGAGATGGAAAGGTATCAGAATAGTAAAAAGAAGATTTTATAATACGATTTTTAATTGCTAAAAGAAATTTATATGTTATAATTAGTATAGTAGGGAAACGGTTGATATTAGGGAGACTTTTTATGAAAAAAAGGAATTTATATGTATTAGTTTTAATATTAGTTTTAACTGTTGGTTATGCGGCTGTTTCAACAACCCTTTATCAACAATTTAAAGTTTTGTTGGCAGAAAGCGAAGATTTTAAAATAATATTTTCAGATTCAATTGTGAATGGTGCAAGAAAAAAAGAAACTATTAATGAAAATGAAGATACGATTGTTTTTTCAACAGAAAACTTAGGTACAACTGATGATGTTAATACATTAGACTATGAAGTTGCTAATATGAGTAGAAACTATGATGCAGAAGTAAGTGTTAGTTGTTCAACGACTAATGCAGATGTAGTTTTTTTGTATCAACCAGAGGTCAACACTGTAATTGCTGGTGAATCACAAAAAGGTCGTGTTGAATTAAAGGTCACGAAAAATCAGGATATAGTGAAAAATGATGATATTACATGTATGATGAATGTAAGAAAAGTTAGCCGTAATGAACTAGGTAACGAATATATACCAGAGTACAAAGATTCCACATTAAATGGAGCAGATCCAGTATTAGATAATGATAAACTAATACCAGTTAAGTTAGCAAGTGATGGAACAGTAACAGTAGCCAGTACCAAAGAAGAATGGTATAACTACGAAAATAAAGAATGGGCAAATGCGGTAATATTAAAAGATATACCAAGTAAAACATATTCCGTTGGAGAAACAATATTAGAAAGTGATATAGAATCATACTTTGTCTGGATACCAAGATATAGATATCAAATCTTTGATGAAGGAAATTATACAGAGGCAATAGAAGGAATTCCAACAGAAAGTAATGCCAAAGAAATCAAAATAGAATTTGAATCACTAGATACACCACCATCAAATGGAAGTATAAAAGACTCGTGGTTAACTCATCCAGCATTCACAAACTTTAATGTAAATGGATTATGGGTAGGAAAGTTTGAAACGGGATATGAGGGAGCAACTTCAAAAACTGAAGCACAAGTAAATGAAATTGCTTCAAATAAAGTAATTGTAAAGCCAAATACATATTCATGGAGAGGTGCTACAGTATCTAATATGTTTAAAACAGCATATAACTATGAAAGAAAGATGGACTCTCATATGATGAAAAATACAGAATGGGGAGCCGTAGCCTATCTTTCACATTCTAAATATGGAATAAATACAGAAGTAAACATCAATAACAATTCAGATTATTTAACCGGATATTCCGCAGTAGAAGGAACAGATCAAATTAGTTATCCAGGAACATATGGAACAGATGAAACAGTAACTTTACCGTATAATACAGAAACAGGATATAAAGCATCAACTACTGGAAATATAACAGGGATTTATGATATGTCAGGAGGATCATGGGAATATGTTGCCGGATATATGCCTTCGCCAAATGATAAGTCAGGCTTCACAACAGAAGAGTTAACTAATTATTCAAAATACTTAGATGTATATCCGAGTGATTCCTCTATATTTACATATAACAAAAGAATCTTAGGAGATGCAATTGGAGAGATGGGACCATTCTATGACTACGCAGATAAAGATGGTTCACGTCGCCTTCATAATAGTTGGTACAATGATATCTCTCATTTTCTATCAACATCTGGTTCATACTTTTTGCGAGGAGGACCTTGTGATCATGGTGGAATAGCAGGACAGTTTAGTTTTCTTCAATATACTGGCGATGTTTATGGTAATCTAGATAGTTTCCGCCTAGTCCTTGCAGTATAAATAACATGATAAAAGTAAGAGTAAAACTCTTATTTTTTTGTTCTTTAAAAAAAGTAATTCAAGAATTCAACGGTAATAAGAGTATTAGAAGGAAATAGACTCCTTCTTAGAAAAGAGGAGTAAGATGAATGATGAAATCTTATTACCAGCTACATATGACTGTATGTTTAAAGCGTTAATGTTGAATAAAAAATTAAAACCATTTTTGAAGGAATTAATAAATATCGTAACAGGAATACCAATTGATGCCTTAGAGAAAATAGAAATCTTAAAAAGTGAATATAATAAGAATGATAAGAAAATGAAATCCGATGTTATCGTGAGTATAGGAAATAAATATATCAACATAGAAATGAATAGAGAATACTACAGAGGAGTATTTAATAAAAATGATGCCTATATAAATAAGTTAAAGACATCTCTTTATAAAGAAGGAGAAGATTATTATGATGCAGGTCAGGTAATACAGATAAACTTTAATGACTTTTATCATTTTAAACATAGAAAAGATATTTATAAATTTGTTTTTCTAGAAGAAGAGACCCATGAGATAGATGAAGATTCTACAGTAAAATATCATGTATGTCTTTTTAACATCTGGAATAGATGTTATAATAAAGATGCTAAGAAATTAACAAGATTTGAAAAATTTTGCTTAATCTTAAAATCAGAAACAAAAGAATATGCAAAAAAGATATCAGGGGATGATGAAGTAATGGGAAATATAGTAGATGAAATAGCAAGACTGAGTAAAGACAATACCATGTTAGGATTATATGATGCCGAAGTAGAAGCAGAGAAGATAAGAAAGACAAGACTAAAGGGAGCAAGACAAGAAGGGTTAGAACAAGGACTTAAACAAGGTATTGAACAAGGTCAAAAAGAAATGCTTTTAAAACTAAAAGATAAACTAAGTATTGAAGACTTAGCTGAATTAACTTCTATGTCTGTAGAAGAAGTAAAAAAGATTTTAAATAAAAAATAACTTACATTAATTAATAGGAAGTTTTATGTTATAATAGATTAATAGTTTTGATTAAGGCGATGAAGAAAAAGTAGATACAAGTGAACTTATATATGAAACAGTTAAACTTTTTATAGAAAATGCAGAGAGTTTAAGTGTTGATGAGTTTTATACAATTAGAGAGTATTTAGGTTATAAATCCTCATTCTACGATTTACCTATTGATGATTTTCAAGATATAAAAAATGTAACTTCCCTGATGAACTTATCACAATGTTTCAAATACTGAAAATTTTTCTTAATCATTGTAATTTATTTACTAGTAGACTACATTATACAAGAGAATCGGAAATTTATGCTGATTTGAGAAGCATTTTATTAAATAAAGACTTTTTAAACGTAATCACGAGCATTATATTCATAATTTAGTTTTAAGAGTTGCTTGACAAGTTCTAGAGGTTCTTGAAATTTATGATATTCCTAAGGATTTAGAGAATGTACAATTTAAGAGTTTACTAAAAAGCATTGTATTTGCATACGAATGTGAAGAAAAAGAAGGGTATATGATGGAACTTGAAAGCGGAATAAGTAATCAAAAAAATTAAACTACAATTGAATCTATTAAAGAATTAGCATTAAAAGCAATTAGGAAGCAAGTAGTAAATAGCACGTTAAATACGTGTTATTTTACATTCAAATTTACAAATATAATTTATTAAAAATTAGTTTTAAGGTATAATTATCTTAAGGTGATATTATGGCTAAACGTAAGAAAAGAAAACAAAGCAATTCATCAAGTTTTAAATTTTCGGTTGAAATAGTTGGTCTAATATTAATATTAATTGGGGTTATTGGTTTAGGAGTATTTGGACCCGTTGGAAATATTATTAAAGAGTTTGCAATCTTTTTATTTGGCTCTTACTATAATGCTTTAATAGTGCTTGTTTTAATACTTGGTTCATACATGCTTTTTAAAAGAAAATTACCTAATTTTTTTAATTCAAGATTAGTAGGATTGTATTTAGTGTTTATTGTTATTTTAACCTTTGCTCATATGAACTATGTCGATGCAGGGATTAAGATTGGAACTGCGATTAATTCATCAACAGAAGTATATTTAAGCGTTATTGGTAATGGAAATTATGTAGGGTTGAGTCAAACTGGTGGCGGTATTATAGGTTTGCTGTCTTCATGGTGTATGGTAAGCTTGCTTGATAAGATTGGTACCTATATTATTTTAGTTGTTATTAGTCTTTTTGCTCTTATCATGTTATTTAATGTATCATTTACTGATCTCATTGATAAGATTCAAGAAATGTGGGCTAATAGAAAAAGAACAGAACATAAAGAAAAGAAACCAAATTCTGAAAAGACTAAGATATATGATCAAGATGAAGAGAGTGATGATGATATCTTAATTAAAACTGTTCAGGACTTAAAACAAGATATAAAAGAGGAAGAGCCTATTCATAATGAAGTTCCTTTAACTCCTGTACAAGAGGTACCTTTAATTACTATTAATTCTAATTATCGTTTACCTAAACTTGATGAAGTATTAGATCCAGTTAAAAAGAATAAAAAGCAGAGTAGTGATGAATTTATCAAACAAACTAGTATTGCTTTACAAAATGTATTAGCTGATTTTCAAATAACTGGTAAAGTTGTAGATTATCACGAAGGACCAACTGTAACTCAATTTGAAGTTGCTATTAAAAATGGTACAAAAGTTAGTAGAATTACAGGTATTTCAAAGGAAATAGCTTTAGCACTTGCAGCAAAAGATGTACGTATTGAAGCACCAATTCCCGGAAAAACAACAGTTGGTATTGAGATACCTAATAAAATTACTTTAAGTGTTCAAGTTCGAGAGGTACTTGAATCTCGTCAAAGGGATATGGCGGGAATGAAAATACCAGTTTCTTTAGGAAAAGATATTAATGGTAACAACTGTGTTGCTGATCTTTCTAAAACACCACATTTACTTGTTGCAGGTTCAACTGGATCAGGTAAATCTGTTTGTATAAATTCATTTATTAATAGTATTTTAATTAATAAACGACCTGATGAGGTAAAACTTTTACTTGTTGACCCTAAAAAGGTTGAATTGTCTAACTATAATGGGATACCGCATTTGCTTTGTCCAGTAGTTTGTGATCCTAAAAAAGCTAGTATTGCTTTACAAAATATTGTTAAAGAAATGGAAAAGAGATACGATCTTTTCGCTGATGAAAAGGTAAAAAATATAGTTGGATATAATGAGAAAATGTCGGGGCTTAAGAAAAAAAATCCGGAAGATAATACAATTCAATTAATGAGTTATATAGTTGTTATAATTGATGAGTTAGCAGATCTTATGTTAGTTGCTTCAAAAGAGGTTGAAGATTCAATTATGCGTATTACCCAAATGGCTCGTGCTGCGGGAATCCACTTAATTGTTGCGACTCAAAGACCATCAACTGATGTAATTACAGGAGTTGTAAAAGCTAATATTCCATCGCGTATTGCCTTTGCTGTTGCCTCACAAATTGATTCAAGAACTATTCTTGATATGGGTGGAGCAGAAAAGTTACTTGGTAAAGGAGATATGCTTTATAAACCAATGGGAGAAAATATTCCCCTTCGTATACAAGGTAACTTTATAAGCGATGAAGAAATTGAAAAAGTTATTGCTTATGTTTCAAAAGAACAAGCTGCTTCATATGATGAAACAATCACTCAGGCTCAGGGAGACTCAATTTCTACAAGTAATGTTGGAGGAGAAAGAGACACTGATGATGATGATCCTTTATACAATGAAATAGTTGATTTCGCCATTGAAACAAGAAAGGTGTCGGCATCATTATTACAAAGAAGATTTAGACTCGGTTATAATCGTGCAGCTAGAATAGTTGATTTACTTGAGGAAAGAGGCGTAATTGGTCCAGCTAATGGTTCTAAGCCTCGGGAAGTTTTAATAGGTAAAGATGGAAGTTCACAAGAAAGTGAAGAATAGTATTGACATATTATAAAGTGTCATGATAGAATACCCAATAAATAAGTATGCTAGCCGCTAAAATTGACAAAAAATGCGGCGAATGGTATAATATGCTCGAATTAAGGAATGAGGGGGAAACGAAATGAAAGGATATATTCTTGATTATATAAATGAAAATGAATTCAAGAAACTTGAACGCGCACTAAAAAAATATAATATGTTAGCGTTTAAGAAATTGAATTTTGAGTATTATCCATCCTTAAGAAATGGTGAATTTTTAGGCGAACTTATGAGTAGTGATAAGAAAAATAATACAGAAACTTATGAATTGAAATTACCTAGCGACCATTTATTTACACAAGTTCATGGAGAAGTAAAATTAAGATATATAGTATATAAAAAGCAAAATGTTGTTATGCTTGAAACAATAATGCCAACTGATATATTATTAGAAGGACATGTAGCTGAACTTACTACATATAAGGGCGTTATGATTTCTAAGGCTAATGCTGATAAAGATAAATTTATGATAAATCTATTTTCGGCAATGGATAAGTAAAAGGTGCATCGTGTTATGTACTTTTTCTTTTTTTTATGTAAATTTTTTGTTATTATAAGTGTGATGTTTTATGAGTGATAAAGATATAGATAAAGAATTAGAAAATCTAAATAAAATTGAAATCAAAGAAGATGATTTAACAGATGATGCGTTATTTGGCTCTTTTTCTGGTGAAGTTTTAGATGCTGCAAAAGCCTATTTAAATTCAATAAAAAAGAAAGAAATGCTCTCAACAGACGAATTTCTAAAAATTTCTAGAAGATATAAGAAAACTCATTTAAAAAAAGACAGAGATAGAATGGTTGAAGCAAATTTACGTTTAGTTGTAAAAGCAGTTAAAGACTATTGTAAGGTTAATACTTCTTTAGAATTTTTAGATTTTATTCAAGAGGGTAATATAGGACTAATTACGGCTGTTGAAAAGTATGATCCAACACTTGGTTATAAATTTTCAACTTATGCAATGTATTGGATACGTCAAGCCATTACAAGGAGTTCTTATGATCGTGGGTCAACTATAAGAATTCCAGTAGGTATGAAGGAAAGTTTTTATAAGTATTTGCGATTTAAAAGTGCATATCAGAAAAATCATGGTTATTATCCGAGTAAAGAAGAAATAATAAATGAGTTGGGTATTGCGAATCAAAAATATGAAACGCTTATTCATATTGAAAATAATTTAGATAAGTTAGCATCATTAAATTCTGTAGTTTCTGATGAAGGTAATAACACAACATTAGAAGACTTTATCGAAGATAAGAAAGGAGATTCTTACCAAAATTTTTTAAATAATTTGAATGATTTAACGCTTTTATATAATTTGAAGAAAAAATTACCTCCAATGTACTATTATGTTTTATATTATCATGTTTTATCAGATGATAGAAAAAGCTTGAAAGAGATTGCAAGTAGTTTAGGTATAACACGAGAAGCGGTTAGACAAATTGAAAATAGGGCATTAAAAAAGGCTGAAGCAATTATTAAATTGCCAAGACCAATAAATAATGAGATAAAGAAAAGTGATATATTACCTGAACCTTTTGAGAAACTAGTTATATTAGTGTATTTGAAAAAGAATCTTAGCTTAGAAGAATACTATGTATTTTATTATTTGTGGTATAAGGGGGCAGATGTATTTAGTAAGTTCTCTTTTGAAGTGGCTAAAAAGATATATGATATGTATGAAAATATTCTGTTTAGGTATCATAAACTATTTAATGACCATGAAGAGTATTTAAAAGCTCTTAATGAAGCACTTGAAGGTGATAGAAGAACTAAAATATTTGAAAAAGATATTTTGCCTATTCAATATAGCAAAATGTATTTAATAATGAAAGATGTTAAAATAGATAACTTAAAGGGAATGCTAGAAAATGAAAACTTACAACTTAATAGTGTTGTTAATTTCTTTGATAATGATTTTAAAACAATTCATCCTTCACAAGTTGAAGCATCACTTAAATTACTTAATGTTAATTACTATGGTTATAATTATGAATATAAAACTTTGCCTTTAAACGTTTTATATAATGTATATTTAGAACATAGGGATGATTTTAGTGATGAAATTTCTATTCTCTTAGAAGCGACTTTATTTAGCCCTATCACAGGAATAAAAAAAATAAATTGTGATGAAAGGGCAAAACCTAAAATTGATTATTCTATATATCGTTTAGAAAGTTTTTATTATAATCTTGACAATTATTTTAAGTACGAAATTCCTTTTGATGAATTAATGAAAGTTATAATGAATCCGAAAAATAATTATAATGAAAAGGAAAAAGAATTACTAATACAAAGATATGGTGAGGGATTTACAATAAAAGAACTTTCTCAACTACATAATGTCACTTACCAGAAAATGCATGATGACTTAAGGAATCTTTATGATCATGCCATTAACCTTTATTTAAACAGGAGTAATAAAATAAATATTATTAATGAAGAAAGATATATAAATTATATACTTAATCCTAAGTATTTGATGTCAGAAAACACCAGAGAAGCTTGTAAATTATTCTTTATTGATCATTTAAGTTATAAAGAAATTGCTTCAAGACTATCTCTTGCAAATTCTTCTAAGGTTTCTAATTTAATAACAGATGCTGTTCGTAAAATGGATATGTGGCATTATGGAATAGAAAAAGAATATATATTTTCAAAGGAAAAAATTGAAATTTTACTTAGGAAATTGGATATTTCGGAATTAGATAAAGATATAATAAGAAATAGATTTATTAAAGGATATACTTCTTCATATAATGCCGAAATATTTGGAATAGGGCAAAAGTATGTTAATACTATTATTTCTTCTTTTATAAAACAATACATTGACTTATATAGTAGAATTGAACTAGATTTTGAAGATATAAAGAAAGAAGTATTAGTAAGTTATTCGGAATCTATTTTAGATGCTCAAGAAAGAGACTTTTTAAGTTATTATTATGGAATTAAAACGCGTAAAAATCCAGAAGGGAAAAAATATAGGACTTCAGAAATAGAAGATTTGATGGACGTTCCTTATAAAAGTACAGGTTCTTATCTTGCAAATATATTAAAAAAGATAAGAGCACGTAAATGTGGTTTAATTGAACCTGACTTTAGCTTTTATACCAAACAAGACATAATGCGCTTATTAGAAGATCCTTGCATACCTATAAGTGATTATGAGAAAGATTTACTTCGTGCAATAAAAGGAATTGGACCTTATTATTATACTGTAGCAGCTCTTGCTTCCAAATACGGTTATCAAGAAGGAAGTATTACAAGAAGAATAAAAAGAGCTTATTTAACTTTAAAAAAATATGAAGAAGGATTAATTGAACCAAAAATTGACTATGAAACTGTTGTTGTACCTTTGTTAAAATATTTTCCAACCTTTGATGCTAATATTTTAACAAGTAGATTTAGGGATAAAAAAACTTGTCGTTATTTTGAAAAATCGTATAATTTAACACACGAACAAGCTCTTAGTTTAATTGATCGAGTAGAAAAAAGATTAAAATATCTATTAAAATATAAAGAAGCAAAGAAATTTGATTTTTCTTATGCCAGGGAAGTTATTCAGAACGATGATTTGCCTTTTTATGGAGATAAAGACAAAGCTATTAAGTTATATAATAGTACTTTTGGTGATGACGGGTCTATGCCAGTAACTAGACAAGATATAATTTCTTCAAATAATTTAACTTTATCTACTAGAACATCTCAATATGTTAAAAGTTTGATGATTTCTGTTTTAAAATATCGAAATGGTATTAGAAAAAACAAGAGTTTTACATATGATGAAATAAAGAACTTTTATGATGAACATAAAAGTGAATATAGTAAGACTAATCAAGAGAAATTCTTGATAGTTTTAAAAAATTTTGGATTTTCATCACTTCCTTCAAAGGACATTTATTCAGACTTTGTAACTTATGAAATGTTAAAGGATAAGAAGGGAAAATTATTCTTTTCTTTAGATACAGATTCTCAAATAATAAAGGAAGTAATAAAAAGAAATCCTTATAAATTAACACACCATCAGTTAGAACTATTAAGAAACTATTTTAAGATTAAAAAAAGAGATTTAATGAACGGAAAAGAAAAAAATAAGTTAATAAAAATTTTGTATCCATATGCCGTTGCTTATGAAATAAATTTAAGAAAGCAAGACCAAAAGGAAATAACAGAAGAAAGAAAAGCAGCTAATTTAATTAATGAGTCAGGAATAACCTTAAATGAAGATCTAGATAATAACATAAAAAATATAAGACCTTTTTTAGCAAGAAATATAATAAAAAAGGATTCTTACAATTTAGATGAAGAAGAAATATTTAATCCAACAATAATTTTACCACTTGCCAAAGAAGATAAAAGCAAAGTGCTTGTTTTGACTGATGAATTGGATTATGTTTTTGCCTATGTTTTTAATCATATTAGGAATATTGATGTTAAAACAGTTAACTCATTGGTTCCAAAGATGTATGCTTTAAAAGAATATTTACTAACAAATTCTAATCGAGATGATTATATAAGTTTATTTAGGGGTGTGATGGATGAAAAAACATTAGAAAAATTAAAAGTTTCACCAGAACTAAAAGCCTTCTTTTTAGAATTAATTCGATTTCAAAATCCCTCAACAATAAATGCTGATACTTTAACTAGTAGTCAATATATGCGAAAGACATTTACACAAAATTCTTATTTTTTTAAAAAAATTGGAGATAGATTAAAAAGAACTCAAGTAAGTTTTATTGATGATATTAAAGATTATTATCGAGAGATTAATTTAGGAGAATTTAATTTAGAAGATGTTAATTCTTATATTGAAACTTTAAAGATGTATCAAGATTATTTATTAGATTATGGATATATAATTAGTTATTTTCCTTTGGATAAAGTTTCTTATATTCCTGAAATATGTGGGTCTTTTCCTTGTGAAATAATTGATGTGCCTGATTCATTAAAAAAGAAAGAACTTGCGGGAAAATTGGTTAAACTAAGTTAAAAACTTTACTAATTAAAAAAAATTTGTTAGAATATACGGAAATTATTTAGGAGTTGCTGTTATGAAGAACATCTATAAAAAAGCAAGAAAGATTAAATATAATAATAGTATATTTCAAATTATTATTAGAGACGATTACAAAATTGGTTTCTTTAAAATAGTTAATATTGATGAAAAAGAAATACTTACATTACCAACAGCAAAAGAGTTTTTACATCTTAGTAGTGTTTTAAATGTTAAAAATGGAATAAAATTTTAGGGGGAGATTAGTGATGTTAACAAAAGAACAAATTGAAAAAGATTTTCAAGATTATAAAGAACAAAAAAAGGAAATAGTTTTAAATGATTTACCAATAAAAAATCATTTATTTAGAAAAATTACAAGACCAGTACAAAGAAAAGCTCTTTTAGCACAAAGGATTATAAAAGGTCAAACGGTAGATGTTTATGGGAATAAAGATTATAAAATACCTAAGGGAAGATCAGTTACTTTTGTAGTTTCTCATATAGGTAAGTTTGATTATGAAATAGTAAACGAACAGATTAAAGAACAATTTTATGTTATGGCAAGTGATTACCGTAATATGCATGGTAATATGAATGAAACTATGATGGAATGGTTTGGCGTTTGGTATGTTGATGAACTCTCTAAAGAGGATCGCTTTTATACAGGAGAAGTTAACAAAAAGACACTAAGAGATGGTTATCATACAATGGTTTTATCTGAAGGAACTTGGAATATTTCAGAAAATGAAATTATATATGATACTCATTTTGGTGCAGTAGATGGAGCGATGTCAACAAACTCGTTAATATTACCGATTTCTATTGAACAGTATGACAAACATTTTGTTGTAAATTTTGGAGAATTTTTTGATCCAACAGTTGTTGCTAATGATTTATCGTGTTACTGGGAATCTTATAAAGGTTATTTAGAACTTGACGATAAAAATCCATTAGAAAGTGAATTAAAACTATTAATTAAATTTGTTACCAATAAAATGATGCGAGATATGCTTGCAAGTTTAAAATATGAAATTTGGGAAAAAAAGGGAATAGAGTGTAGAAAGGGTATTCCTAAAGATTATTGGAAAAACTTCGTACAGGAACGAGTTAATGAATGGCCAGGTTATAGTATGCAAGAGCAAATTGACAGTGTGGTTTTAACTAAGGAAAAAGAATTGCATCAATGTGTTTTAAAAGATATGGAAAAATATTATGAAATGGATCCTTGGTTTTTTAAAACAACTAATGAGAGGTATGCTAATTATTTAAATGTTAGTGAACATATTGAAGAATATGTAAAAGAATTAGAAAATTATCGTGCAAACTTAAAAGAGGATAAACCAATTTCAGAGCGTTTAGAAGAATATAAGCAAAGAAAATTGAAATAAAGAAAGAGTAAAATCTCTTTCTTTTTCTTTTCTTATAAAGAAAAACAGCTTATAATTATAATAAGAGGTGAGCAGTATGAGTTTTCTATCTTATCCGATATGTGCTTTAATTATAATTATATTAGTTAATATTGCTTTTTTTTCTAAAAAAAGTGTAGATACTTTTGAAACGAAAAATTATGGAAAACTTATATTTGTCAATTTAGTTGAGTCAATATTTGCGGTATCAGGGTTAATATGTATAAAAATATTTGGCGATGGAATAGTGATGCAATTACTTGTAAAAATGGATTATGTACTTTTACTTACTTGGGGGAGTTTATTATTTAGATACTTTCTAAGCGTCGCTATTTACCAAGATGAACATATAAAAAAGTTAAATAAGTTAATAGCTATTTTTAATTTTACTATATCTTTAATAATTTTATTCTTGCCAGTTCAAGTAATTATTGGGGAAAATTCTATTGATAGTTTAGGTCCATCTATGAATGTTTTATTTTTTGCAGTATTTCTATGCTTACTTGGAATTATTATTTCTACTTTAAAAATAGTTTTTAGTAAGGATTTTAAAAATAAGAAAAAGAAGTTAATTCCTTTGATTTCTCTTATTTGTTTGATTATAGTTTTGGTTATTATTAAAACTTATATTGCAGAGATGATTATTCAAGGTTTTGTGTTATCTTTTGTTTCTTTAATAATGTACTTTACAATTGAAAATCCTGATGTAAAACTTATTAGTAGTTTAGAAATTGCTAAAGATACTGCTGAAAAAGCCAATCGAGCTAAATCGGATTTCTTAAGTAGTATGTCGCATGAAATAAGAACACCTTTAAACGCGATAGTTGGTTTATCACAAGATATTTTGCTTTACAAGGATAATCTTCCTAGTGAAGTTTTAGAAGATGCTGATGATATAGTTAATGCATCAAATACTTTACTTGAGATAGTTGGTAACATCTTAGATATTAACAAAATTGAAAGTGATAAGATGGAAATAGTTGAAAGACCTTATAACTTTAGAAAAGAAGTAAATGACTTGGTTCGAGTTACAACGACAAGAATAGAGGATAAGCCAATTGATTTTAATTTAAATATGGCAGTAGATATTCCCCATGAATTAATCGGGGATAAAACACACGTTAAAGGTATTATAAATAATTTACTTACGAATGCGATTAAATATACTGACTCTGGACAGATTGATTTAAATATAAAGTGTGTCAATAAAGATGATACCTGTAATCTAATCATTAGTGTAATGGACACTGGTAGGGGGATTAGAGCTGAAGATATTAATAAGTTATTTACAAAGTTTGAGCGACTTGATATTGAAAAAAATAGCACGACAGAAGGAACGGGACTTGGTCTTGCAATAACAAAAAGGTTAGTTGAGATGATGGGTGGTAAAATTAATGTAACGAGTACATATGGAAAAGGTTCTTTGTTTGTTGTCCAATTACCTCAAACAATTAGTAGGCAAGAAGAATTGACACCAACAGAAATAATAAATACAAAACTCGTTTTAGAAAAACTTAAAGGTGAATATTTTGGAAAGAAAATTTTAATAGTTGATGATAATAAGCTTAATATAAAAGTTGCTAAGAAATCTCTTGTTGACTTTGGTTTTATTATTGATGAAGCTGTGAATGGGGAAGAAGCAATTAATCTCGTTAAAATGGGTAAAAATTATGATTTAATTTTAATGGATATAATGATGCCTGTAATGAGTGGTACAACAGCTCTACAAAAGTTAAAAGAAATTGATGGTTTTAATACGCCAACAATTGCTTTAACAGCTGATGCGGTAGCTGGAGCAGAAGAAAAATATTTGCATGATGGTTTTATAGACTATATAGCTAAACCTTTTAATAAAGAACAAATAGAAGAGAAATTACAAAAAGCATTTTCCAAATAAATGAGGGATAAAAGTATGAAAAAAAGAAAAGCTTATTTATTGTTAAGTATTATAGTAGTGATTTTGGTTATTGGAGTGTCTTTAGCTTTAATTAATTTATATAGGAAGAAAAAAGAAGATAAACCTATTGTTCAACATAATGATTTTATGTATCTTGATACAAATCATGAACAAAGTATAGAAAATAATTACTTGCTATTTAAAAATTATGAAGATTTTAAGTCTAAAATAGAAAGTGATGTTTTAACAGAAGAGTCTTTTGTAAAGAATAATTATGTTTTAATACGTATTCGTTTTAATGAATGTTCCCAAGCGGAAGTAAGGCCGACTGAATATACAATGGATGGAAATACTATTAACATTAAAGTTAAGTATAAAGCAAGTTGCGGGGTATGTGCCTTAGCAAATAGCTACTATTTATTAGCTATTAATAAAAATATGCAAGATGTTACAGTTAATATTGATCAAGAAGCGATTAACAAAGTTTCTTGTGATAAAAATATTGATTATTAACCAAAGATTTATTTATATCTAGAAAAAAAGAAGCTATGATTATTGGTTGTCTAAGCTTAAAAATAATAAATACAATTATATTAGATTTTAACAATAGAAGGGATTAGTTCCTATATGCCAGTTAAAATCAATCCAAGTCCAGGTAGTATAATAAGAATAATGATGGTTTATAAATCAATAGATGAAAAAATAGAAGTAACACATCTAACTCCGTTAAAATTAGGTGGGAGAATTGTAAAAAGAAAGTATAACAAATAATAAAACGACTTTGACAAGTCGTTTTAATTATACTCGAGTTGTTCGAGTTTTCTATCAGTTTGGTGCAGGTAACAGGAGTTGAACCTGCACGGATTACTCCACTAGATCCTAAGTCTAGCGCGTCTGCCAATTCCGCCATACCTGCAAATAATGGTGGATCTTGTAGGACTCGAACCTACGACCGCCCGGTTATGAGCCGGATGCTCTAACCAACTGAGCTA
>ERZ777011.129-NODE-129-length-116567-cov-12.797403_pt1 | contig 116567 bp, 107 predicted proteins | sample MGYA00374964_ERZ777011 | MGnify/ENA primary metagenome ERZ777011 (study PRJEB29310, sample SAMD00008975) | mouse gut metagenome | study: EMG produced TPA metagenomics assembly of the Metagenome analysis of fecal microbiota from mouse which was promoted... | reverse complement strand
ATTAAAAATCAACAATATAACCGACAAAATTCATTTTTTGTCATCTACTAAAGTCGAATTGGCTGAAGTCTATCATATCAAGGTGTGTTAATTTCTGTTCTTGATATGCAAAAATACAAAAAATAATTGGGATAAACAAATATTTCGCTTGTGATTCAGGTGATTAGTGTGATTTATAGGTATTGGTGGGTCAAGTTCTATATTATTGCCAAAGATTAAGCCATGCCAACTGTATCTCCTGAAAATAACAAATTCATCTACTCGCGTATAGTCTTTGAACTCGCCGACGCTATTAAGGCGGCAGATAACAATATGTTGCACATTGATGATGCCATCATTGTTGCAGCCACTCCTGCCGTTCTTCTTAATTACAAGTCTATCGACGAGAAAGACTTGAAGCGCATAATGCTGCCGCTTAAACGCTTCTTTAAGCACAATCCTCGCTTCCTTGACTTCAAGAAAGCCGCCGTCGCCCAAGGGCTACGCGAGGAATGGCTACCTACGCTCGAAGATGACTTTAAGGCTTCGCTACTTGCCGACTTCGGTCTGACCGCCCCCGGTGTAACCGAAGACGGTTATGTGATATTCAATGAGCAAATCTTTGACAATCTCACCAAATCGGAGCATCCCGACCGCGAGAGGTACGGCACTGAAGACTACACGCCACGCCCGGCGCGTAAATCTGCTTCTCGTCGTAATAAGGTACTCTTGACATCGGTTGCTCCCGATGCCAAACTTGCCGACAAACTCGCTCCTTATATCGACTGGTATAAGAAGAATTGGGAATATCTGCACTCACTTGAAGATTACAAATGGGAGGCTATCAAACATTTTCAAGAGCACTTCGACATCAATGCCGAAGATATTGCTGCCAATCTCAAAGAGGCTTTCCGCAAGGCTAACAACCTCCTTTCCGGCTCGATGTATACACCGCTCGCTATGCTTGTGAAACACGCGGTTATCTCGCCTGATGATGTGCGCATGGCTCTTGTAAATCTATATGACGAGTCGAAGCCTTTGCATGAACGCTCCGCTACATTCCTCGATGATATGGCTACCATACATAAACGGAATGTAGAGGCAGGTCATTTCAGACCTACCGACCGCGATATGCAAAGCGAAAGGTCAAACTCGGTTTATCTCGCTTTCATGTATCCCGACAAGCACTATCTCTATAAGTCGTCGATGTGGTTGAATTTTAAGGATGAAGTCGAACTCGACTATCCTCCCTTGACTCAATTCGTCGGCAAACTTGCCGGCTACGAAATGATTCTCGACCAAATCCGAGATGTGCTTGTTGCAGACGATGAACTCTTGGCTATGCTCGCTGCTTCGCAACCCGAAGACAACTACGCAGGCCATCTGCTTACGCAAGATTTCATATACTGTGTAGCTATTCATCTCCTCAATAACACCGCATTATGAAAATAGTAAGTTGGAACGCCAACGGCAAGTTCCGAGAGAAATATAAGGCTATTCTTGAACTTGATGCCGATATATACGTCATTCAAGAGTGCGAGAATCCCGAAACCTGCAAGGATCCGGGATACCGCACTTTCTTCAAGAATTACCACTGGGCAGGTGTGTATTCTTACAAAGGGCTTATGGTTTTCACCACTCGCCCCGACATTACTCTCGACCGTCTGAATTGGGGTGCAGAGGATAAACGTGTGTTTATCCCGGTTCGCGTCAATGGTGCTCATAATCTCGTTGCGGCATGGGCTTGCGATCCGTATTGCGAGGAACTACAAGATTGGGTTGAGGTTGTATCAGACCACCTCAATGATGAAACAATCATTATCGGCGACCTTAATAGCAATGTTACACTCGACCCGAAGCACATTCGTAAGTCGGGCAAGAGTTTCGGCCATGTAATAGAATTACTTGAACCGAAAGGTCTGCTCCCGATGTGGCATCACCACCACAAACAGGAGCAAGGTAAAGAAGCCACGCCCACGTTCTATCTTTACCGTCATCTTGACAAGCCACTACACATTGACCATTGCTTTGCAAGCCCGGAGCTTGTCAAGTCAATTATTATTCACGCTCGTTGGCAATGGCTCTCTTTGAGCGACCATTTGCCACTTGAAATTGAAACTGAATAATCGATGGACGAATACGAAGACTTAGACGCATACAATGGCGACCCGGTACATGATGGCTGGGTTGACTTCGACTATAACGAGAACACAGGCGAGTTGTCAGGCATCTTCGATGACACCGACCTCGACCATTTTATTGATAATCTCAACGACTGGGACTAAATTACATCATATATGAAAAAATCATCACTTCTTGCACTTGTGGGAGTTGGGTTGTTTATCCTGAGCAACTTGTACTACCTCATCGTTACCTATTGCGTCGATTCCCCTTGGGAGCACGACTGGTACGACACATTTGGAAAAATTTTCCAAATAACTTCTTTTATTGGATGGATTCTCGTAGGACAATTCTTCCTCACTCTCTACAAAAAATCTAAATAATATGGCAGACGAAAATATCAACGAAGTTCTGGGCATAGAAGAACACTCAGATGCAAATGTTTCTACTTCACAGGAAGTAGAAACCGTAGCGACTAATAATGCCGCAGAAAACACCTTAAATACAATCGCAGGTATCGTCCTCTGGATAGGTGTCATTGGCACTGTATTTTGCCTTTTCACCCTTACAACAACGAAAGTTGTAGACCCCACATACAAATATAGTATTCACTATGATACTATCTTCAACCCGGCAGGTTTAGCTATATCAGTCGGCGTTCTCTTATCCTCCCTTACAACATGGGCGGTTCTCAAAGTGATTGCTAATATATCCATATCCCTTAAAGAGATAAATTCTAAAATCAAATAAGGAGTTGCGGCACCGCCGCCGCGCTTTCGTATATCGAGCCTAAGGTCTCGACCGTTCGGCTTCAATCGCTAACTCATACACGCATCGCGTGGGTTCAATGAGCTTCGGCACCAACTTATGGTTGGATCCGAGGCTCGTTTTCTATTTGGTATGGCACTTCGTCAGTGCTATTTCGCTCGGTCAAGGACTATTCCATTGTTCAACCTCTTGCCCCGGTGGGTCGGGCTACCCAAGAGTTGAATCGAGGTGTTCCGGCTGCATGGGGTCTGCGGCGGCATTGTTTATGCTCCCTTCGTGTTGTCGGCTTCAATGATTTCAAGGTGCTCTCTCCATCGAGGCGATAACCTCACGGGGTAGATTTGTATGAGAATGCCGTCCGAGTACCGCTCCACGGCAACGGCATAGCCCTGCGGGTTACGAGTGCCATAATTTTGAGCAAGCGCGTTTTGCAAGGAACTTTACTGATGCTGAAAGCACGGAGGCACGATATGATATTTCACTACCGCGAAAGTAGGGCTGTCCGCTCATCTGCGCCTGGGGCTTGACCCTCCGGGCTTGCAATCAACATTTCATAAATTCTTCACCCTACAGGACCCAAGAATTTACCGCCGTGGCTTGAAATAACATTTGCAATCACGCTTCCACAGCTCTCCCTGATTTTGCGGTGTAAAAATCAAACGCGCTCCGGCGCACAGTAAAAACCCTCTTAAACTTCAAAATCATGACCCACGTAATGAACTATACCGCAGCCGCTTCTCTCAACTCCAACAACAACCTCATGGAGTATATGATCGAGGTTATCACCTTCGACGGCGAGAGCGAAATCGTTTATGTTGAAGCCGAAAACGCCGAGGAAGCTCAGGCTAAGGCCGCAGCCGAAGTCCCTGATGCAGACTACACGATGGTTCAAGGTTCTTGGGTAGCTTAACCCGACCTCCCCGAAGCAAGAGGGGCTTCCGTTCAGGAAGCCTTTTTTGCGCTTCATCGCTCTGCGAATTGCCTTCTTCGGTCTATCGGCTCTCCGGCACCGCCTCTAAGCCGAAATACGCGTTCAGACCCTACGCAATAGCCGTGCTCCGGACAGGTGCCTGACGGCCATCCGAGCTGACCGCTACCGCTCCACAAGTCACAGTTCATCGTATGATGCACAGGGGCATTTCAATTCATTGTTTCGGTGGGTTTGTATCGTTTATTGTCATCAGATGCGGAGTCTGTGTAGTGGTAGCCGATTCCACTCAGTCCTCGCTGACGCACCAACGATTTAGGTATCGGTACATCGCGTCAGTTGTCGGCAAGTTCCAATGGCGGTTTTGTGTCAGACGGTTTTCATTGTCATTCGTTCAGTCTGACTTCCGGAAGCGAAGGCACCGCCTTCGCTTCCTCGACCTACGACATTCTGATATTCCGGGGTCGCTCCGCACCGCTCTTTGAGCGCATGTAATCGGCGCAGCCGCTTTTGGCTTCAACCACATCCACTCCGTCCTTGCCACACCCTTGATAAACGTACCGTCTCACTTGCTACCCCGACGAGTGCGGAGTGATGGCCGGGCTCACCGGTGGGTGCGGTTTGGCTATGTTCTCTGACGGTTATCTTCCTTTGCCTTGAAGTCTTGGGGGAGCGAGCCGTGGCTTATTTTTCCTGTCGCAAAGGTAGGACTGACCGTTCATCGCAAAACGAGCCTCCGGATTATCTGCATAAATTTTTATCAATCTCCACCTTACAGGTAGTATTGACCGGCGGTGCCTTAAAATTTTACTTGAAATTTTTGCTTTTCCATCACTTCCTCAGTTCTCCCAATTATTGCAACGTAAAAATTAAGAGCCTCGGCTCACTTCTCAAACCCCCAAAACTTCAAAATCATGGCAAAGAAAGCTAAAAAATCCGCAGAAAACAAAGTCGCTCAAACCGCAGCTCCCGCCGTCGAGACTACTCCGGCAATCACTCCCAAGCTCATCGTGGCTCAGCGCAAGTTCGACCGCTGGTACGTCTATTTCAAGGGCGTGGCTCCCAAGGACAACGTCGGATGCGGTTGCAAGACAGCCAAAAGCGCAATGCGCTACATGCACCTGCTCAAAGCTCGATACGGAGCGACTATCTCCCAAAATATCTACGAACGCCTCCAGTTCGAGGCAGCGAGAGAGGCGTAAGCCTCCCTCGCTTTCTTCCGAAAGTCAAACCTCAAATTCTCACGACAATGAAAGAATATATTTGCTACACAAAACAAGGTCATTGGACCTTCTATGCCGACAACGACATCGACGCGATGCGCCTGGCCCTTTTCTACTGTTGGCGCGACGGCGAAGACTTCGATAGAGTGGAACTCGGCAAATACTCCCACACATATACTCTCCGCATCTGTCAGATTGACGAAAGAAACTCAATACAAACCCTTTAATATCCGAAACAATGAACCAGTTTGAAATGCCTTATCTGTTCATCTTCTCCAATGAAGAACTTTGCCGCCTATGGAGCGGCTACCGCCAAATCGCTCGCGTAATTCGCGAGAATCAGAACCGCACCCACATCGCGATCCTCGAAGACGAGGTACGCGCCGGGGCGCACTTCCGCGCCAAAGTCATCGTCGAAGAATGCCGCCGACGCGAACAAGCAGGTCGCGGCTGCTTCGAGTTCAACGAGGACAATGATACATTCATAATGTGGGAATAACATCCCACATTATTCGCTCCGAGGCTGACCCTCCGGGGTTAGCCTCTTTTTCTATGCTCGCTATCGCTTATACCTCCGGTGGTGGGGCACGGTCGGCACCGCCTCCCTTATACCTTGCAGGTGGCTGTGGCTCGTTCCGTCGAGGACTCCACTTATACCTCCGGTGGTAGCACCGCTCCCGAACGGTCGCTAATACCTTGCAGGTGGCTGTCTTTTCTGCGGTCATACCACAAAGTTACCTTTGTGGCATGGCACATCGTATTTCTTTCAAGCCTCAGGGCATTATACTTTCTTCGGCTATCGGCAATATCGGTGTCGATGTCGATGGCTCGTATGTGGACGTAACGCTGACCGCACCCGGCGGCATCGTAGTCCTGACGGAGCGTTACTACGCCTACGGCGGTTATGTAACGCTATATGACTTCGCTTCTCTAATCGAGGCAGAGATGCGCACGTCGGGTTATTCAACCGCAGACTTCACGCTCTCTGTGTTCACCGATAGAACCGGAAACAAGGCTGATTCCTGTGTGCTGCACGTCTTATATTGCGACCGATATTCGGTCTGCACCGACGTGCCGAAATTCCTCCAAGAGAATTTCCTTACGACCCTCTCCATGCGACGTGTCGCACCAGGCTCCACGGTCTCGCTTTTCTTCTACGCCGAAAAGGGTGAGAGTATCGCTTACAGTGTGGCCCACACATTCAGTAAAATTGACTCCGATGCCATCTATCGCCACGAATATACCATTGACGGCGGCAAGACTGCCGCTTCATCAGGTGTCATTCAACTCAATATTTCGCTGAACTCCATCGTGGCAGACGCAGCTTCTTTCGCCACCGCAAGGCTCGGCGAAATTACGCTGCTGTCGTTCACCGTCCGTTGCGGTCAGAGGTCAATCACATTCTTTATTGACCCCATATTGAACGACCGCAATACTTTCGCTTTCAGGAATTGCTTCAACGTGTGGGACACTGCAACTTTGCCTGTCGTAACCAAGGCAAAGACCGATGTTGAACGCACGACTGCCATCATCAACGGCAAGTCTCGCTTCTACGATCAGTCAACGTCAAAATCCTACGAGGTCGAAGCCGGGCCACTCACTTCTGACGAAGCGGAGTGGATCGACCAACTTTTTTCGTCATACGAGGTATTCCGAATCGAGCTGAACGAGGTCGATAGTTACGACCCGTTGATACTTACCCCGGTTCTCATCTCCGATTGCACCTGCGAGGTTCAGGACGGCGACGAGAAACTTAACGCGGTCAAATTCACATGGCGATTTGCCGACAACCGCCCGATAGTGCGCTTGACGGCATCACCCGGCATATTCACGTCCCCCTACAACATAGTCTATTCGTAACCAATGGCTCACTCGATACACATATCTACCGCTCGCACTATGCTCAACAGCGGCGACCCTGTCGATATTTCCGTCTGGAAATCCGACGGCTCTATACTCGAACTCGGTAACGTCATTTCTCTCCGTTACTCGTTCTATGGAGGATGGCGCAACGTGAAGTTGCTTGCCTCCGGCGAGTGCCGCAAAATCCGCGATTGCTGCATATTCAAGGTCAATGACCTCGAAGTATTTCTGTGAATTTCTGTGAATCATTTGGTTGTATCCGATATTATTACTAATTTTGCCATATGGACACTGGATTGCAAGAATATATTAAACAAAATTACGGCATTGACATGGATGAAGCCACTACAATGAGTGAGCTTGACATAGTTACTACGCTTAATTTAAGAGACTGTTATATTTCTCATCTTGATTTATCTAAATTCCGCAATGTAAAAATCCTCGATATATCATATAACCCTATTAAAGAAATAAAATGGGGAGACACATCAAAGATTGAGGAATTTTCATGGTGGGGAGTTCGGATGGATGAGTTGGACTTCAATCTTGAAAAATTCCCATCTCTTAAGATTGTACGGCCAGGTCAAGACAACCTTACCGCTTTAGACTTTTCTAATAATCCCCAAATAGAAGAAATTCTATTTTCGACTTCACACTCTTTAAAAAATCTCATTTTACCCAAAGATTGCAAATTAAAAAGAATTAATATGCAGGGGGTGTTAATTCCCTTTGTAGATTTAACGGCTTGCAATAATTTGGAATATGTAAATATTAGCTATTGGAATACGTTTAAAGGTAAAGATGATGTCTATGGTGATGGCTACCCAAGACCGTTCATATTTGTCAACAATCAATTTTCATCAGATGTTATTGATTCTAATGCACGAGAATATGAGTATTATTGTTATAAACTGATAACAGTAAATGAAGCCTCTGACGATTTAGGTCGAATGATATTAGAAAAATTTAATGGAGGTTACGTTCAATATCTTATATCTCAGATTCGTCCTTCTCATTTCGGAGAAGGGATAGCTAAACTGCATTACATCCTTAGACAATACATTTCAGAAATAAAAAATTCTGACTTAAATTAGCGTCTTTTCGCGCACCTCATATAGTCCATAACTTTGCTGAAAAATCAGCAAGTTATGGACTTATCTTTTCCCGACCTTAATTTCAACTCCGTTGAAACGCTTCCGGGCTTCGACGCCCGCGCCGCGTTTACCGTCAACTCGGCTACAATCTTCCGTGAGGAAGTTGACATTGTGCCGACTATCGTTGACGAAACGCTCTCTTACATTCCCTGGGGCGGCGACAACCAAATGCCGTTCAATATAATCGACCACATAGAAAAGGACGAAACCCTCGCCACTTGTCAGATATTCAATGCCGAGGTCTGCTATGGCTCCGGCTTGCGGTATGATACCTGCATCGCCTCCGCCAAGGTCAAGAATGAAGTCGAGGACTTCCTTCTCGACAACGACCTTGCGGCATATTTCCTCGGTGTCAGTCAGGACTTCAAGCACTTCGGCTTCGCTGTCTCCGTGCTTATCCTTAATGAAGACGGCACGAAAATCGTGCGCCTTCTAAGGAAGGAAGCCTGTTACTGTCGTTTTGCCCCTGCTGACGCAGAGGGCAAAATTCCCTCGGTACTATATGCCAACTGGCGAAAGTGCGTCTCGTCGCGGGCCGATATTGAGGTCATCGACCTCCTCGACCCGTCCGCGCCTTGGCGAGATCTGCAAAGCAAGCTCGCCAAGAAAACACGCTGTCGCAAGTTCGCCATCGTGTCGCGGATTCCGACCGTAGACTCTACTTATTACCCCATACCTTACTACGCTGCGCTCTTTAAGGGTAAGTGGTACAACATCAAGCAGCTTATCGGAATTGCCAAAGAAGCGAAGCTCCGCAATTCCGCACCTATCAAGTATCACATCGAGGTCGGTGCGAAATATTGGGAGTCAATATTCCGTGCCGAGGGCATCACCGACCGGCGAAAGCAACAGGAACGTATCGTCGAGGAAAAGCAATCTATCCTCGACTTCCTTACCGGGGCTGAGAACAGCGGCAAAGCCTGGTTTTCGACTTTCTATGTTACCCCCGACGGCAAAGAGCAGCACGACGTTGTCATCAACAAAATTGATGACAGTAAGGAGGGCGGCGACTGGGAGACCGACATTCAGGAAGCAATCAATATGATATGCTTTACTATGCGCGTTCACTCAAACCTCGTAGGTTCAGTGCCCGGCAAAGCACAAAGCAATAATTCCGGCTCGGACAAGCGCGAGCTTTACACCATCGCCCAAGCCCTCCAAAAACCCTATCACGACCTGCTCTTTACCGTGCATCGCATTATTATCCGCTTTAACGCATGGCAGGGCGTACACCCCGAAATTCCTTTTATTCAACTCACTACACTTGACGAGCACACCGACGCAAAGCAAGTGAAACTCCCCAACGCAAACGACAATGGCAAAGCTGATAACAACTGAGGCGCAGCTCCGCGCCCATATCCCCAACATCATCGCCTCTGTCAAGGGCGAAGTGCCCTTTATCGAAAGGCTCGCGCTCTTTCTCGACCTCGCCGAAGATTGGGTCAAAACTACTTTCACGAGTGAAAGCACGTTTAATACCATCTGCGGCTATACCGACAGCAACAATATCAAGATATTGTGCTCGCGGCTCGTTGTTGCCGACGCTCTGCGCCGGGCAATTCCCTCGCTCGACATTGTGCTTACGCCCAATGGTTTCGGTGTAGTCAGCACCTCAAATCTCGCTCCGGCATCGAAGCCGCGTGTCGATAGGCTCGTCGGCTCCATGCTCGCCCATCGCGACGATTGCATCGCCGCGCTCTTGCCCGAACTTGTCGGGGCAAGCAAGTGGCTCGCTTCCGACCGCGCTACATTCTTCGGCGCAACGCTCTTTCCCGACTTCTCGCTCATCGAAGCCACCGCTCCGATTCAAGGCTCGAAGTGGGAGCGTTATCTGGAACTCCGCTCACAGGTCGTAGACCTTGAAGCCTCGTTAGCCGAAGAATGGTTTTCGCCCGAACTGATGTCAGCACTCCGCTCCGAAAATCTGCGCGGTGATCTGACCGAAAAGCGGAGTGAGATTGTCAGGCAGATAAAAGCGCAGGTAGTGGGCTACCTGCGGTCGGGGTCGTTCAGCTCTCGCCGTCTGGCTGATATTGTGAATTACATTCGGCTCAACGAGAGCGATTTCAAGGAGTGGCACGGGTCGAAGACAGCGGAATTGTTCGCGCCGCCGGTGTTCCGCAACCGCAAAGAAGCAAAAGGTTATTTCTTTTGAGGCATACAGCAGTCGGTGAAGCGAAGTCGCAAGGGGCATTTGTCAGTCATACCGAATTTGAGTTATGGCACGAAGCACTGATTTTCCTTTGCAAAGTTAGGTCGCCAACTCACCGCTCACTAAATACAAGTGTGCGCTCCGCGTTTCCTCGGTTTTCACTACGCTGCAAACACGAGATAAATATTTGTTCGGGTTCAAACAGCTTCCCACTTGATTGCACGTAAAATCAAACGTGCTTCGGCACATAACTCTAAATCAATTCGATATGATACAATCCGACAAACGCCCCGAACAGAGCGACTTCGCAAATCTCACCGACTACTCGCTTGAATGCCCCAAAGGGTTAAAGACCTTCTTTGCCTTCGTTGGCTTCACCGACTTTTCGCGCTGCCTCCTTGCAAACATCTTCGCCCCGACCCGCACAGCCGCGCTGCTTATCGCTCTCAACCGCTTCGCCGACTGTTCAGAGTACATTAGCCAAGTCAGCCTCTACGAGCGCGAGAACTGAACGACCCGACCCACCTCCGGCGGCTCCCACTTCGGGAGCCGCCGTTGCTGTCTTTTATACGGTCTGCGCATTACCATACTTTTGCAAAGTACGATAATACTCATACCTCTATGCAGACAATCTCGATTAACTTCATCGTGCCGCAGGGCTGGCACGAGCTTTCCGATAAACAGCTCCGCTACGTTTATCAACTTGTCGCTGCCGACTATGCGACGGACGAAATCAAAACCTTATGTTTGCTCCGTTGGAGCGGCACAAAGGTTATAGGTCGGCAAGACAGCGGGGCTTACCTTCTAAAAAAAGGAAAAATCCTTTTTGAAGTTACGCCTCTCACCATTGCGGAGCTGCTGCCGCATCTCGCTTGGCTCGGCTCGATACCGACCGTGCCTGTCAGAATCTCCAAAATCAACCGCCAACACGCACTCCCGGCTGACTTCTCCGAAGTGCCGTTTGAAACTTTCATCATCTGCGATAACCTCTATCAAGGTTATCTCCAAACACAAGACGATAATCTGCTCGACCAACTCGGAAGCACGCTCTATGGCAAGTCTATGACTTTCAAGCCATACGAGCGCATCAACATATTCTACTGGTTTGCCGCGCTCAAAGATTCGATCGCAAACAAATACTCCGAGTTCTTCGTCCGCGTTGCTACCGAAGCGCCTTACGGCGATGACTTCCAACCCATAAGCGATGCCGCCACCGGCGGCAACTTGCTCGGCTCGCCCTCGCTCTCGGTCGAGGACGCGATGAACGCACAACTCCGTGCGCTCACCAAGGGCGACGTTACCAAGGAAGCCGAAGTGCTCGCCCTCGATACGCACCGTGCCCTCACGGAGCTTAACGCCCAGGCAAAGGAATACAAAGACTTCAACGCCAAGTATGGAAACAAGTAATCTCAACGGTCGATGGAACGCGGCGGCTTTCTTTGAAAACCTTACCGCAACCAACCGACTCGCACGGCAAGAAGGCTTTACCTTCTGCCGCGTGTCGGGGCTTGATGGCTTCGAGGAAGCGGTCAACGAGGCGCAGACCCAAACCGCCTTCGTCTGCGTCAGCGATATAGCCGACGGCTATACCGAGTTGAACAACACGCCGCGCACCCGTCGCGTCAAAACCGTGTTTTTCGCTATGCGCCACGCCGCCGAAGATATGGCGGCTCGCGCCGAGTGTATGGAAATAATGCGCGAATTGTTCCGGCAATTCATGTCGCGGCTTCTCCCTGAAAAGGTCAGGTTAGAGCAGAACTGCATCTACCTCGACCCTCGAATATCGTTCAACGAGATAGACCGATATTTTTTCAACGGAGCAGCCGGGGCTTATTTCCAAATCGCCGTCGACGTGTTCACCGATTTAAGATACAACCCTGATGAATGGAACGGATAAAGCGCAGGTTGAAGCCCGACGTAAATACGTCAACGCCTTCAACAGCACAATGGTTAAGATATGGCGCGAGCAAATCGCCCTTCTTGGTGTCATTGACACAGGGGCGCTTTACCGCTCAACCGTCGGTGTGTCGCTGACTGCCGACGGCAAGTTCATCGACATAACGCTCTCGCAAGCGTTCAACACCTACGGTCTATTCGTTGACTATGGCACAGGGCGCAATACTCCGCGAGGTCATCGCGGAGCGCTTTCGTCAGAAAGAAACCCCGGCGACATTGGCAAAGCCAACGGCCGCAAGCGCAAGCGGTGGTTCTCGCGCAAGTATTTCGCATCGGTAATGAATATTCAGGAGTTCTACGCAGACTCTCTCGGTCAAGAGTTCTGCCGTGCCATATCCAACGCCCTTAATCCCGACATTATGCGCCGAAGCGTAACTATATAAAAAATGCTCCCTTGTGGGAGCATTTTGTCGTTATTGTTTATATCGTTTCAGATTTTCCAACAATGATCCATATAATTTAGAAATAATACGTGACTCCAATACCGACCCTATTTTCTCTGAAATACATATCATTCTTTAGTAAATCTGTTATCCCAAAATCCGCTTCCAGAGAGATCTGAAAGTTACTTACCGGTATTCCGATTCCAACTTTCCAAGATAAATCAAAACGACGTTGTCCATCCCACAAATTAACATACTCGTTAGCATCCTCTGCGAGTTCCTTGTTCTTAAAGGAAATATCTCCGGCAAAGGCATATCTTACCTGAGGCCCTGTAAATACATTAAGGGAATACTTCTCAGACATATCAATAGTATATCCCACTACAAGTGGAATTTGGAAACTCCATTTATATATTTTGGGGTCAGTTTCCCATATCACACCCTCAGAATCTGAAAACGCAACGTCTTTATATTTATATTGAGAGTATGCGAGAGAAATTCCAGGCTCAAAATAAAAGTTCTTTCCTAAATAAACATTGCAGACACCACCAATAGTGAAACCGTAACCAGGACGATACATAGTTACTGCGCCACCATCTCTGTGCCATTTACTCGGAAGTTCTGCATCGGCAGAGGCTTTAATACCCCAAATAACGGAGTTGTCTTGAGCAAAGCCATAAACAGTCCCAAGCATCAATGTTAATATGTAAAGAAGAATTTTGCGCTTCATATTTAAGTAGTTAATTTATGAGATTGATGTTAATATAACGATTCATTAACGTTTTTATTGCCCTGTTTTGTGTCTTTTCCGGGGAGGGACTTCCGCCATAACTTTGCTGTATAAATCAGCATCGCTATGGCTATCGACGTTAAATCCATTACTCAACTCATATCTGAGTTTCGCAAGTTGCAGACCAAAGACTCCATCACCCCGGAGTCATTGGGCTACATTCTGCAACGCCTCGCTGACCTGCTCTCGACCGCCGGAACTTCCGAAACTATCAACAGTATTCAGAAATTGCTCGACGGATTCAAGGCGGCAGGGCAAGCCATCACCGCACTTTCACAGGGGCAGTCGGACCGCAATCACATCTATGCCAACAAGTCGACGGTCAACCTCGCCACCGGCGCGGTTTCCTCGTCGGCAGGTATCTTCATTCAACAGGCGACAACCGAGCGAGCCGGAGCAATGCGGGCGCAGCAGGTCATAGACCTTAACGCCACGAAGAAAGCTGTCGCCGAAGTCGAGAAGATACTGGAAATCGTGCAGGTCAAACTCGGTATGACCGAGGGCAGCAAGACCCTCTTTAACACGGCTCAAATCGCCGTGCTCGTTATCAACGGCGTTCTCAAAATCCACGGTGCGCAACAGCTCATTGCCGACGGCTATGTTCCATACCTTTTCCGGCTCACGCGCAAGCGCAACCAGTGGGGTGACAAATTCGCCCAAAATGCCACAGCCAAGAAATACTGCGCTCCGCGCAAGGGGTGGAACCTCTACGGCTCCTGTTATTCCATCGCCATCGGCTCGGACAATACAATCTCGTTCTCGACCAATCCACACTCGCTCCAAAGTCAGAAAGCCCTCGGCTATTCTCCGGCTCCCATCACGCTCGTTACGAGCCACACACGCAAAGACGGCACACCGTCCTTCGGGTGGGGTCGCACGTCGGTAAGCCTCCTTGACAGCAAGAGCAAGACAAAAAAACATCGCATGATCCGACTGCGTTTCGCCGTCGGCTTCGCGAAGAAAATTCTCCCCGGTCGCTCACTCGTTACCACGGCAAACCTTGTAAGCTCGCTCGCCGAGTTCTCGCTGATATACAACCCCGCATCAAAAACGTGGCACTTCGGAAAATGATACCCCAAAAACATTTCGTGCCAGTGAGCGCAGAGCGGAGCTTGCTCCGGCTATGCCGAACGCAGCCGAAATCGATGGAGCGTAGCTCCATAAAAAAGATAGCCCTGACGAAGTTATCGCCAGGGGGGTGCTATCTCTTAAACTTACATGATAGCCCTTATTCGGGAGTGCTATCGGAATATACATCGACACAGATAGCCCAATGGTTCTGCTATCTCGCATACGGACATAGGTATCACGGTTCTTTTAGCTTGGCTTCACTTGGGTCAGAGGTGTCCGGGTCATATTAGCTTGGTTTCACGTATCGAGTACACAAAGTTACAAATAATTCTCCACATACACAAGACTTTACAATGGAAATTCGCAAACACTCATCGTCCTCCGGACGCTTGCTCCGCAAGAAACCAACTATTCAGTTGCTTGCCGCCGTCCTCCTGATTGTCGTTGGCTGCGGTCTGCTCATTGCCGGATTTTGTGTGCCGCCGCCCGGCGAAATCCATAATTCAGTCCTTATCGCCTTCGGCGAGATTCTGACTTTCGCAGGGGCGGTATTCGGCATGAAGTATCACTACCAGTACGGGCACCGCCCGACTGACAGCTCCAATCATTCACATAATCCCCAAGACCATGACAACGATTAAAAAAGGCAGCAGGGGCGACACAGTCGCAACCCTGCAACGGAAACTCAACCTCATTGCAGACGGCTTTTTTGGCGCGATCACCGACGAGGCGGTGCGCGACTTCCAAAAATCCCACGGACTTGCCGTTGACGGCATCGTAGGTCCGAAGACGTGGGCGGCTCTGGGCGTCGGTTCGTTACCGAACACTCGCCGCATCGACAAGATAATCCTTCATTGCTCGGCTACGCCGGAGGGCAAGGATTATACTGTCGCTCAAATCCGCCAATGGCATCTCGCCCGTGGTTTCTCCGATATCGGCTATCACATAGTTATCTACCGCGACGGCTCTATCCACAAGGGCAGACCAATCGCAAAGGTCGGCGCACACACCACAGGGCAGAACGCTCACTCAATCGGCATCTCCTATATAGGAGGCTGTGCCGCAGACGGTAAAACGCCAAAGGACACTCGCACCGAAGCGCAGAGGGCTGCGCTTATCAAACTCGTAGGCGAGTTAAAGGCGAGCTATCCGTCGGCAACCGTCCACGGACACAACGAGTTCGCTGCAAAGGCTTGCCCCTCGTTCAACGTGCAAAAAGAGCCGGAGCTATGCGGTCGCTGATTCTTCTCCTTGCGCTGGCACTCATTACTTCGTGCCGCTCCCACAAGGAACTGCAACAGGATAAGTCCGTCGCAGTCGATTCAGTCGCCCGGTCGGAGCATCACCGCACAATCGCTACGATTGATTCGATGATGCGCTCTACATCTTTCGACTTCGATACCCTCGAAGTCCAAGTAGAGCGTCCGACGGCATACGCCGAGAAGCCGGAGGTTGTTCGGCTGAAAGCCGTTAAGGGGCGCGTGATAGATAAGCGGCGTGTCGAAAGAAATCAAGTCGAAGCCTACAATCAGCTCGATACGGTAGCCTATAAGAAATCCGCTGCCGAGGCTTCGACGGAACACACCGCTACGACGCGCCTATATAATCCGCCTAACGGCACTTCGGTAGCCATCATCACAATACTTGTGATAGGCTGCTTAATCTACGTTTTCTACCGAAAACGCTAATCATTCCACACTCCGAGAGTAGAAGTTTTTTCATAAATTGCAAGGCGAGTTGCCCGTGAGGGTAGCTCGTTTTGTTTGTAGCGTTCATCTTTTCAGACCCGCCCGGTCGGTGGCAAATGTCAGCTTACACACACCTCAATCCGTCCTCCGATTGATGCCTAAATCCTCCCAAGTCCGAGCATTTTTGGTCGAGGCTCTGCGTTGCGCCGCGTTCGACTAAAAACCGCTGCGGTTTCCGAGGCGATAGAGTGATATACCTTTCCGCTCACGCCACTTCCTCCACAAGCCCACAGGGCAGTTCCGTCAGCGTCATTCCGAGCCTCCGTAAACTCCCGGCTCTCCATTCGTGGCTCCCAAGGCAATCACACTATCTTTGACGGCTACGTTCTCGCTTTTCGCCGCCACCCCTCCGTTGTCGGGGTGTTGGCCCGCTTCACTCCGCTGTCAACTCGGAAACCTCCGCTTGCTTTTCCGACTCGTAAGGACAGGCATCTGCACTCCGGCCTCCAATCGGCACACTGCCGCCATTAGCCACCATCCTCCCTCCCAAAGAGGACTGATGAACGCACGGTGTTCGCCCGAAAGGGCAGAGAGGATTAAACGCCGATAGCCCAATGGCAAGGGTATTGTTATCGACCCCACCCGGAATGTGGAGATTGCCGTCTTTACGAACACTCCCTCCGTCAGTCCGTTGCGTCCCCAGTCATCGCCAACCCCGAGCATCTTTGTTCACGGCTACGTTTCCCTCCGCTGTGAATAAAGACCGCTTCGGCCTTCGGGTCGATAGATTGCGCCCTCCGCTTCCATTCCGCTTTTTCCCCGACACCTCCACGCCGCTACGGTTGCCGCTCCACAAGTTACGCGACACCTCCGCTTTGTTACGGCTCGTGGAGCTACATTGCATCTATGGTTACAAACTATCTTTGACGGCTACACTCTCGCTATCCCCGACACCTCCGGCTACGCCTACGGTGTCGGCCCGCTTCCGTTCCGCTGTCAACCCGAAACCTCCGCTTGCTTTTCCGGGTCGTCGATGCCGTGCCGCTGCTCTCCGTCCTCCAGTCGGCGCGAGCCGTCAATCTCCACGTTCCTCCCACCCATAGAGGAAGATACCCTTGCCATTCAGTCAATCGGCTACATTTATATTTCGCGACGAGCGCAGTACCAGGTAATCGCCGGTGGCACTATGTTCAACGCCCTGATAGGGCAGTAAGGATTTTTCGCCGAGAGCGGAATGTTGACGGCTGATGTTTCGACCCCACCCGGAATGTGGCTCACGCAATGGCATTTGACCGCTCATTACGTCAGTCGCTTGCATCTCCATACATCGTCAGCTCCGAGCATCTTTGTTCACGGCTACGCTTCTCTCCGCTGTGAATAAAGACCGCTTCGGTTTTCCGGGGCGATAGATTGCGCCCTCCCGTCGCTCAAACCCTCCGTGGCTTCCCTCGCTCGCTGCGGGTCCACTACGGGATCGCTCCATACGGTTACAAACTATCTTTGCCAACTCCACGCCGCTTGCCTCACCGACACCTCCGGCGAGCCTACGGTGTCGATGCGCTCCGTTCCATTGTCAACCCGGAAACCTCCGCTTGCTTTTCCGAGCCGCCGATGCGGTGCTGCTTCGTTCCCTCCTTCAATCGCACGGATGCCACACTTCGAGCCTCATTCCTCCCACCCATAGAGGATGCAGCCGTCAACATTCTTACGCACTCGGCTACCTTTGTCTATCGTCTGCGACGCTGATTTTACGCCCAAGGGCAGAGAGGATTTATCGCCGCCGGCCGATGCCAAGGGCATTGTTATCGACCCCACCCGGAATGTGGAGATTGCCGTCTTAACGAACACTCCCTCCGTCAGTCCTTTGCGTCCCCAGTCATCGCCAACCCCGAGCATCTTTGTTCACGGCTACGCTTCTCTCCGCTGTGAATAAAGACCGCTTCGGACTTCGGGTCGATAGATTGCGCCCTCCGGCTTGCCCTCCGCTTTTCCCCGACACCGCTCCTTCGTCACGGTGTCGGGCGCGTATGTCTGCGCCTGTGGTTACAAACTATCTTTGACGGCTACACTCTCGCTATCCCCGACACCTCCGGCTATGCCTACGGTGTCGGCACGCTTCCGTTCCGCTGTCAACCCGAAACCTCCGCTTGCTTTTCCGGCTCGTCGATGCCGTGCCGCTGCTCTCCGTCCTCCGGTCGGCGCGAGCCGTCAATCTCCACGTTCCTCCCACCCATAGAGGAAGATGCCTTGTCATTCTGTCCGTCGGCTTCAATCATTATCCGTCTGCGACGCAAAGCCCCACGCCTCCTTTGTCGGCTCCCCAGGCCCCGATGGGCGATACACCGATGCACTGACTTCACTTCGGCAGACTGCCAACCGCTTATGTCAACTTCGAGTGGCCTCCGGCGCACGGCGCGGAGGGGCCGGGAGATTGCAGAACCCTTCCGGTAGCCCTCCACGAACCTGCAAACTCCCTGTCGGCAGACTGCGTCAGCCGACACCCCTCTGCGCTGTTCACTCCAAGCCGCCAACGCTCCTTTAGCTGTCTCACCTACGTTACGCGCAACATCGTCATCACCGCCCATCGCCACATATTTCGTGTAAACACATTCTTATAGTCAGTCGCCGCCCCTTTGGGGTAAACATCGCTGCGCTCCTCGGCTTTGTGACGAAAGTCTGCGACGCAATTATACCTAAGTCGCCCCGTTGGCGTAAACATCGCTGCGCTCCTCGACTTAGGCAGGGGCACAGCCCCCCACAAGTGGTTCCCCCCGAACGGAATACCTAAGTCGCCCTGTGGGTAAACATCGCTACGCTCCTCGACTCAGGCAGGGGCTATGCCCCCCACAAGTGGTTCCCCCCGAATGATACCTAAGTCGCCCCGTTGGGGTAAACATCGCTAACGCTCCTCGACTTAGGCAGGGGCTATGCCCCCCACAAGTGGTTCCCCCCGAATGAAATACCTAAGTCGCCCCGATAGGGTAAACATCGCTAACGCTCCTCGACTTAGGTAGGGGCTACCGCCCCCTACAAGTGGTTCCCCCCAAGGGTCGGTCGTACCTCCCTCCAATTAAAGAGGTGCTGTCGTACTCGTGAAAATCCGCAAGCGGAATTTTCACGCGCACGGCAGCGATTTTACCGCGCAATGAGGGGGGCGGCTCTGCATATTCCGAGGGGGAGCGAGGGGGGAGCGGAAAAATGACGTTCAGCGCGGTGGGGGGTGTGCAAAGCCCCTACGGGGGCAAGCCCCCGTAACCCCCAACTCCCTCATTCTTCGGTCGTTACATCTCGCAACCCGCTACAAATCCCAAATATTTGTAGAACGGGACCCGCGCGAGATGCCAAATTTGCCTGTAAGTCAAATTTTTACGCTTGATTTCCACGGGACCCATCGAGCATCAGGCTCGCCCCTGAAAATCAAGGCCGGTTCGTTCCTTCCCGGCACCCTCCCGTCGAGGCAGTTCCTCCTACGACTGTACGCCCCAAGTCGGCCCTGTATCCTGCCCGACACCAACCCTGTACGTCTTTTCTCATCCGAAAAGCCGTGGCGATATTTGCAGGGAACACCTACAAATATCGTATTCAACACCAAGGAATTATGGCTAATTATACATCTACCGCCAATGTCGTTCTCTCCGTGAACGGCAAACAGGCTCAGAAGATGCTTACTCAGCTCGAAAAGGATGCCCGCCGTCTGGAGAAGCAGATAGCGAAAGCCGCTACTGCCGGAGATAAAGCCACGATGAAGAAACTCCAGCGTGAGCTTAAATCCACGCAGCGGATGATGGAGCAGCTTAAAGGCTCGTCGGCTTCCGTCGATTCAACTCTGCGCCGCCTTGACAAGGCTTCGCCCAAGGAGTTGAACAAGGCTCTTAAACTTCTCCAACAGCAACTCAACGGCATACAGCGCGGCACCGCCGCGTGGGATGCTCAGGTTGCAAAAATCCAACGAGTAAAGGCTGAACTGCAAAAGGTCAACGCCACTCTCGCCACACAGAAATCGCTGTGGTCGAGGATGAACACGTGGCTCAATAATGCGCAGACCGCGATTATGGCTTTTGCCGCCGCCGTTACCGGGCTTGTGATGGCCGGACGCAAGGCAGTCCAGTCATACGCCGATATGGAGGAACAGATGGCGAACACCATCAAGTACACCCGAATGACCGCCACTGAGGTTGAAGAACTCAACGAGATCTTCAAGGGCATGGACACTCGTCTTGCCCGCGAGCAGTTGAACCTTCTCGCCCAGGAGGGCGGTCGCCTCGGCTACAATACCGTTGCCTCGGTAAAGGAGTATGTCGAAGCCGCCTCTATTATCAACGTGGCTCTCGTTGACCTCGGCGAGGGTGCTACGCAGACTATCGCCAAACTCTCCAACATCTTCGGAATGGAGCAGATGTATGGCGTCCGCGAAGCTATGCTCATAATCGGCTCCACGGTCAACCATCTCTCGCAGAACTGTACCGCCGCCAAGCCCTTCATCGTCGAGTTTGCTCAACGAATGGCCGGCATCGGCTCGACCGCGAAAATGACAATTCCTGAAATAATGGCTTTTGCCGCCACTCTTGACGCTCACGGTCAAAAGGTGGAGATGTCGGCAACGGCCTTACAGCGTACCATTATGGAATTGTTCAAGAAACCTGCGGAGATGGCTCAAAAGGTCGGACTTGAAACTAACACCTTCATCGAAACACTGAACAAAAGCACCACGCAGGGCGTGATGATGTTTCTCGAAGCTCTCGGCAGACTGGGCGAGGACAAGGCTCTCGCCGTGCTGTCGCCGTTGTTTCAAGACCTCGGACTGGACGGTGCCCGTGTGTCCTCGGTGCTTTCCAACCTTTCTTCTCACCTTGACTTCCTCAAATGGCAGTTGGGCGAGGCTTCCGAGGCGTTCCGCGAGGGAACTTCCGCATCCAACGAGTATGCTATCTTCAACAATACGGTGCAAGCCGAGATTGACAAGGCCCGCAAGCGTGTGGGCGAGCTTGCAATCGAACTCGGCGAGAAGCTGTACCCGCTTATGCGGCACATCTACACCTCGTCGTCGGCTTTCATGCGTGTGCTCAACGTGATTGTCAGCTTCCTTATCGAGCATCGAAAGGCTATCGGTAATATTATCGTGGTTATCAGCGCATATTACTCGTGGCTGCTTCTTGTAAAGACCGCTACAATCGCGTGGAATACCGTTATCGGTATCGGCAAAGCCGTTATGACGGCTTACCGCACCTCGATAATCCTGGGACGTATCGCTGTGCTCGCCTTTACGCAGGGCGTAGGCGCGGCCACTCACGCCATGCGCCTTCTCAACACCGTTGTCAAGGCTAACCCTTTCGGGCTTATCCTTTCGGTGATTGCCGCTGTTGTTATCGCCATCAAGTCGCTTGTTGACAGGACTTCGGAATATACCAAGAAGATGCGCGAGGCTCGCAACACCGCCGCCAACTTCTCCGAGGAACTTCACAAGGAGATGCGCACCATTGATACCCTTATGGGTAAGCTCGAAGCCGCCAAGAAAGGCACTAAGGAGTACAAGAACGTCAAGGACGAAATAATCAAGCAGTACGGCAAGTATCTCAAAGGGCTTATCAACGAGCGCGGAGAGATTACCAACCTTACTGCCGCATACAACCGACTTGCCGCCGCTGCGCGTATCGCCGCCAAGGAGCGGTCAATTCAGACCGCCCGCGAAACAGCCGACGAAACGCACCGCGAGTCGTTCAAAGACCTTGCCAAGAAACTGCAACAGTCGCTTCTCGACGAGGGCAAGTCGCTCAAAGATGCCGTCCGCATCACAAATTCCGTTGTGTACCAGTTGGAAACCACCGGCACACTCTCGGCTGACCTTGTAAAAGAGTTACAGGCCATCAAGGGTAATTTGTGGGACGCCAAAGGTATGACTGACCACCCTGTAAACCTTGTTAACGAGATGATCAGCCATCAGACAGAGTATAATGAAACTATGTCGGCAATCGACCAGATCGAGCGCGAACAGAATCCGCTTGCCTCCTATACATCGACTGAATTACAACGCATTATTCCTTACCTCGAAGAAAAGGCTAACGCCAATGAGGGCGGTCGCATAGCACTCGGTCTTAACGAGCCGAATCCTACTGTAAGAAATCTGACCGCCGCCGAGGTAAGGGAATTTCTCGACGAAGCCCGCGCCCGTCTATCGGTGCTTGAAACCCCGAATGTTGACCCGGTCGCAGGTAATCCCGACTTCACGCTTGATGATTACACTCCTTACGAGAGTGAGAAGGACCGCAAAGCGCGTGAAGCCGCCGAGAAACGTGCGCAGATTAAGGCTCGCAAGGACTTCAAGGACGCTCTCAACGCCACAAAGGGCGATTGGGAGGCTGACTCCACACAGAATGTTACGGAGTATTCCAACGGCTTGAAGTCCTGGTCTGACTTCCTTCTTCGCAAGCATGAGCTTGAACTGAAATATTATACCGACCGCGAGGACGTGTATAAAAGGTTCAATCTCACCGAGGACGAGGACTATCAGGAGCTTTTGAAGAAGAAAGCCGAGTATGAGGCCGAATGGCTCAAAAAGAACGCCGCTCTCAAAGTCGAGGAAGCCAAGCGTATGCAGTCTGCCGAGGAAACTCAGGCAGAGATGGACTTCTATACGCCCGGCAACGCGCTCTACGGCAAGGAGGAAGCCTTACAACAGAAACTTTTCGAGATTAAGGTCAAGTATCTCAAAAAGATGCAAGCCGCTTACAATCAGGCTTCCGAGGAATGGCACAACTACAAGGTGCAGATTGAGCAGACTGAGAGCGCGGAGCAGCTTCGCCGTCAGAAACTTTTGGCTCAGCGCATTGCCGAGTGGAAGAAGAAGTACGAGTATCAGGAGGCTTCGCAGAGGCTCAAACTCGAACTCGACCTTTTGGAGGAAGCCCATCAGAAGAAGTTGATATCCGAGGCTGACTATGAGCGGGCAAAGGCTGACCTCAAAAAGCAGTACGCTATGGAGTATATGCCTGAGTCTGCCAAGCCTCAATCCGGATCGGCAGACCAACAGGCTCTCGCGATGAAGCGCGACATGGATGTAATCAAGTCGCTCTACGACCAAGGCATCATCGACAAGAAGCAGTACGAGGAAGCAAAGGCGCGTATCGAGCGCAACTACCGCAAGAAGTCGCTTGACGGCATCCGTCAGTTCGGTTCTACCGAAACCAATCAGCTTCTCGACATCTACGAGGCGTGGCAGAATTTCTTCGACGCCACGGAGGAAGATGGCGGCAACTGGGCTACACGCCTTGCCGCTCTCGCTTCATCGGTCTTTGCCGTGATGAGTGCCGGTATGCAGCAGGCTTCGGCATATATGCAAGCCTGTGCCGATATTGAGTTAGCCAAGACCGAGAAGAAATATGACCGCGAAATCGAGCTTGCCGAGGGCAACTCTTATCGTGTCAAGAAAGCCGAGAAGCAGAAAGAAAAGGAGATTGCTAAAATCAAGTCGGATGCCTCGCGTAAACAGTTTGCCATGCAAGTCATTCAGGCAGTTGCGCAGACGGCTACCAATGCGCTTAACGCCTATGGCTCTGCGGCGCAGGTGCCTGTAATCGGCTATATCCTTGCACCTATCGCGGCGGCTATGGCCGTGGCCGCAGGTGCTATCCAAATCGCAACTATCAAGAAGCAGCAACAGGCTTCCGAGGCGCAGGGCTATATGAGCGGTGGCTTTACCCCGGAGGGTAAGCCTGATGAAGTGGCAGGTGTTGTTCACAAAGGGGAATGGGTCGCCTCTCAGCGACTTGTCAATAATCCCCGAACCCGCCCATTGTTGGAGGCTCTGGACTATGCGCAGCGCACCAACACAATCGGCTCTATCACTGCCGCCGATGTGTCGCGCACGATTACTGCTCCCGCAGTCCTGGCGGCACAGCCTCAGGCCCCAACCGTGGTGAACAACACCTATGCTTCCGCGCCCGCTCCGTCGGACGATAGAATTGTCGCTGTGCTTGACCGTCTCGATTCAAGACTGAACGAGCCGTTTGTTACCGTGAACACCGTGTCCGGCGATCACGGCATACAACAGGCACAGGACGAGTACGACCGACTGATGAAGAATAAATCCCCTAAATCCAAGAAATAATGCACATCTACGTCAACAATAAACTCGCGGCCTTGAAGAAAGGCACATCGTTTGAGTTCGTCTCAGAGAACCGCATGTTTTCGGGCAGTGACGGCTACACCCTCACAATTACCTTTCCGCTGAAAGGTTGCCCGGAAAACATCGCTATCTTCGGCCACATCAATCGTGCCGATGTCGTGGCGCAAAAGGTTATCTTCGACTGCGAGATAAGAGACAAGGGCTTCTACAAGTTCGGCTCAATCACTATCACCGAAATATCCGAGACTGAGGTCAAGACCCAGTTTTTGGAGGGCAGAAGCGAGCAGAATTTTGACAAGACCTTCGATAAGGTCTATATCAACGAGCTTGACCTTGGGGCACCGCCCACAACTTCAACCTCGGCGATTAAGCCTCGCACCGCCTGGTACCCGGAAAGTTCGGGGTGCAAGTATGTTGCTCTGCCTTGGGTCAACGACTATTCGGGCAATATTCAGAATCTTGCCGAATATGTTGTCGATGACGCTGTGCAGAACAAAGGGCACTTTGAATGGAACAAGGACTCTTGCACCGGTCTGTCATGGCAGCCCTATCTTCTCCACATCACCCGGAAGATTTGTGAGGCCATCGGCTATACCGCCGACTTCTCAAAATGGGAGGAAGTGGAGGAATACAAGTATCTTCTCATCTGCAATACTCTCCCTCATGCGTGGTATATGCCGGGCTTCGCAAACGCCATGCCGCATTGGACAGTCGAGGAATATTTCGAGAAGTTGGAGCTGTTTTTAGGCGGTGAGTTTGACTTCGACCATCGAGGCAAGCGCATCAGCTTTGCCTTTACCCAAGCCACTCTTGCCGATAAACGCCCGGTGTGTCTTGAAAACGTGGTCGAAGAACACTCTACCGAGGTCAAGGTTGATGAAGACCGCTGCGAGTATCTGGAATCCAAGAATCTTGTCTATAAAGACTGCGACCACGAAATGTGGAAGTTCTACTCTTGCGATTGGTTCATAAAAGGGTGGCAGAATCGTGTTGTGCGCTACAATTCAATGACTGAATTGCTTAACGCCAATCGTGTCTATTGCAACTGGGACGGCCAGCACCACCGCGACAATCGTATCGACAAGGTGCTCTATGCCGCTGACTGCGATGCCTATTTCATAATTGTACCTCTGAGTCGGCAAATTACCGATATCAGGTCAATCGCAGGTAGAGTAAGGATTTATTTCAACTACAAGTGCCGTCTCCAACCTATCAATCTCTTTGGCGGGCGCATCGTCAATGACGATGAAGAAGCCGAGCAGGTAGAGATTGAGTTCGTTCCGGCATGGATAGATGATACCGAGGATAAATATGGTCGTGTGCTTTTCCTTTCCTTCTCCGCTTATGACGAGGACAGCTCTGTTTCGGGCGAGGATGAAAGCAAGTATCCGTTTCAGAAAACGCACTCTCTTTCCTCTCTCGAAGCAGGGGAGAAGGAGAAAAAGGCTGAATACTACGACCGCATTTATGTCGGATGGTACGATGGATCCAACCATTTTGTTGGCAACCATCTCCCTTATCCCAATGTCGAGGACATCGCGATATCCGACGATTGGAGTAATTTCGCCTACGTTCACTTCTCCATGCGCATCAATGACCGCAAAATAAAGCGAGGTCAGATAATGCACAATATCGAGCCGAAAATGAAAACGACCTTTAAGTTTATCGCAGACAATATCCCTGATGTTCGTTCTGTTTTCCTCATTCGAGGTAAACGCTACATCTGCGAAAAAATAACTGCGACGTTTACCGAGAACGGCATGTCGCAGTTACTTAAAGGTGTTTTCTATCCGATTGTTGAGGACTAAAAGCCTTTGCCTTTTGTCCGCTCATAGACTATCTCCTTTTGTGTGTCGCAGTTCATTATTCTGAACTGAACGGCACATCCAACCGGTATGTCTGTCGGAAGTTGTTTGACGAGGGCTTCGATCACCGCATCAACGGTGCCAAACCCAATGTCGTTGACCTCGGCCAGGACTTTACCTTTGAAGTAGGCTCGTCCATATACCATTTTCTTCGGAGAGAGTCGGAAGAGTTTATCTTCCGGCTCTTCGATGTCTTTAGCGACTCCTTGCTTACTCGGCTTGTCGCTGAAGAACACAAAGTCGATTACCTTTGCATTGAGGCGCCAAGCCGGAGAGAAATCGAGCTTTACGTAGCCGCGAGTTACGTTCAGTCCGTGGCTATGATTCATGCCGAATGCGACCTCATAAAGATTCGCGTCGCAGTCGTTCTGCGCTATCGTGCCCCAAGTATGCCGGAACGTATAGACGCAGTAGAAGTCCTCTTTATTCAAGCCCATATCCTCACAGATTTTCTTGATGCCGCTGTTCACATTAGCGCAGAAGCTATCAGAATCGCAGTAACGATTATGAAAGGTGAACAGGTACTCGTCATCATCATCAGCGAGGTACTTGTCAAAGGTAGGCTGAATGAAAGGCTCCACGCGCATCTCTATGTACGCTTCATCTTTTCGGCTATGGCGAGTCTTTGCTCTCTTGTAACCTATAACGCCGTTGCGATAATCGGACTTTTTGAGAGCATACAGGTCTGCGGTATTGATGCCACCAAGGCACAATACGAGCATCGCCACATCGCGGCCAAGTTCCGGCAAAGATGAAAGCATCTTTGTTCTCGGCAGGGGACGATTGAAGAACTCTCGGCAAGCCTCCGCGCTGATAGCGCGTTGTGCCGCCTTGTCTGACTTCGGAATCTTGACCTTCAACCAGGGGTTGAACTTTATACGGATGATGCCCTTTTCCTCGTCATTCAGCTCTATGAGAGCCGCCTTGAATATCTGACGAACGCAGATAGGGTACTTCTCCTTAGCGCGGTTTGTTCGCGACATTGTCTCTATCCACTTTTTGAGGACGTTGGACGAAAGATGCGCAAACAATACCTGATTGGTGCCAAGGTATCTTTCGAGATGCTGAACAGCATATAGATAGTCCTTGGCATTTCTTTCGTGGCCTCCCTTCTTCATGCGGTCGATATGAAGCCGCGCATACTCGCTGAAACTCTCGGTTCCGCTATCGCGCGTAAGGTATTCAATGACCTCTGCGACCGTATATGCAGTCAAATCCTTTCGGTTGAGCATATCGGTATATTTGAGTATCATTCTGCCACAATACTCATTTACCACCGGGTCTTTCAATTCTCCGGAAGCGGATACATTCTTCGGGCTGATAACCTTGTCGGTCTTAATGTAGCCCATTCGACTGCGGTGGACGATGCGTATATACACCGCGTAGAACCCGTCGGCTCTTTGTTTTCTTACAACTGCTTTAAGTGTTGCCATTTACATCAGATTTTGTGGTGTATGTAGTAGTGTATGCTCGGTGTATGCGGCCTCTTTTTGAGGTGTATGCAGAGGTGTATGCAAATCCCGTTTATTTGGCTCGATTTCTGTTTCCAAGTGAACGAATCCCCTAAGAACAGGTTAGGCTGTAACCTCCTTTTTATCGGAGCATTACAGCCTAACTTTAATATGTGATAGAACTAAGTCTTAGTCCTCTATCGCAGCCTGGGCCTCCACTATATAGAGTATATCACTCAGGCAGTTAACCTTTTGGTGTATGTGGTTTGTATGCCTTATTTGAGTGATGATTAACTCTTTTCGTGGGCGATTGAGGTTTAATCCTCTATCGCAGCTTGGGCTGCTGCTACGCGGGCGATGGGCACACGGTAGGGGGAGCAGGATACGTAGTTCATGCCGAGTTTGGCACAGAATTTTACGGATGAGGGTTCACCGCCGTGTTCGCCGCAGATGCCGACTTTGAGTTCGGGCTTGGTGGAGCGGCCTTTTTCTACGCCCATTTTCACGAGCTGGCCTACGCCTTCCTGGTCGAGGACTTCGAAGGGATCGGTCTTGATGATGCCGTGTTCTTTGTAGAATTTGAGGAATTTGGGGGCGTCGTCACGCGAGAAGCCGAATGTCATCTGGGTGAGGTCGTTGGTACCGAATGAGAAGAAGTCGGCCACGGTTGCGATTTCGTTGGCTGTAAGGGCTGCGCGGGGTACTTCGATCATTGTGCCTACGAGGTAGGGGAGGCTTTCGCCTTGTTCATCGAAGACTTTGGCTGCTGTGGTGTTGATCACGTTGGCCTGGTGCTGGATTTCTTTGAGCGAGCCTACGAGGGGAATCATGATTTCGGGGTGCACGTCGATGCCGCGGCGTTTAACGGCGAGAGCGGCTTCGATGATGGCGCGTGTCTGCATCTCGGTGATTTCGGGGTAGGTGATGCCGAGACGGCAGCCACGGTGACCGAGCATGGGGTTGAATTCTTCGAGTGCGTCGACTTTTGCCTTTACTTCTTCGAGGGTGATGCCCATTTCTTCGGCCATTACTTTTTGTGTGGCTGTCTGATGGGGCACGAATTCGTGCAACGGGGGATCGAGCAGACGGATTGTCACGCCGTAGCCGTCCATTGCTTCGAAGATTCCTTCGAAGTCGCCGCGCTGCATGGGGAGGAGTTTGGCGAGTGCGAGTTTGCGGCCTTCAACGTCGGAGGCGAGAATCATTTCGCGCACGGCTTTGATGCGGTCGCCTTCGAAGAACATGTGTTCGGTGCGGCAGAGACCGATACCTTGTGCGCCGAAGTGGCGTGCCTGCTTGGCGTCGCGGGGGGAGTCGGCGTTGGTGCGGACGAGTGTTTTGGTGAATTTGGCTGCGAGGTTCATGATTGAGCCGAAGTCGCCGCCGAGTTCGGGTTCGGTGGTGGGCACTTGGCCGTCGTAAACTTCACCGGTGGAGCCGTTGAGGGAAATCCAATCGCCTTCGTTGTAGGTTTTGCCACCCATAACGACGGTTTTTTCCTTGTAGTCGACGCGGATTTCACCGGCACCGGATACACAGCATTTGCCCATACCGCGGGCAACTACGGCTGCGTGCGATGTCATGCCGCCACGCATTGTGAGGATGCCTTGTGCCACGGCCATACCGCGAAGGTCTTCGGGCGATGTCTCGATGCGGACGAGGATGACTTTGCGTTTCTTTTCTGCCCATGCTTCGGCGTCGTCGGCAGCGAATACGATTTGACCTGCTGCTGCACCGGGAGATGCGGGAAGGCCTTTTGCCACGACGTTGGCGCGTTTGAGGGCGGATTTGTCGAATACGGGGTGGAGGAGTTCGTCGAGTTTGGCGGGCTCCATGCGGAGGAGGGCTGTCTTTTCGTCGATTTTGCCTGCACGGAGGAGGTCCATGGCGATTTTCACCATAGCGGCGCCTGTGCGCTTGCCGTTACGGGTCTGGAGCATCCAGAGTTTGCCGTCTTGGATGGTGAATTCCATATCCTGCATGTCGCGATAGTAGTCTTCGAGACGGTTGGAGATGGCGATGAGCTCGGCTGCGCAGTCGGGCATTGTTTCCTGGAGGGAGGGATATTTCTCACGGCGTTCTTCTTCGGAGATGCCTTGGAGGGCAGCCCAGCGGCGAGAACCTTCTGTGGTGATCTGCTGGGGTGTGCGGATACCGGCCACTACGTCTTCGCCTTGTGCGTTGATGAGGTATTCGCCGTTGAAGAAGTCTTCGCCGGTGGCGGCGTCACGTGAGAATGCCACGCCGGTAGCGGAGTTGTTGCCCATGTTGCCGTAAACCATAGCCTGTACGTTGACGGCGGTACCCCATTCTTCGGGGATTTGGTTCATGCGGCGATAGAGGATTGCGCGTTCGTTCATCCAAGAATCGAATACGGCGCAGATGCCGCCCCAGAGCTGTTCCCAAGCGTTGTCGGGGAAGTCTTTGCCGGTGTATTCTTTTACGGCAGATTTGAAGAGAACGACGAGTTTCTGAAGGTCTTCAACATCGAGTTCGGTGTCGAGTTTCACGCCTTTTTCTTCTTTTACTTTCTCCATGATTTCCTCGAAGGGGTCGATGTCGGTCTTCGATTTCGGCTTCATGCCGAGCACGACGTCGCCGTACATCTGCACGAAACGACGGTAGGAGTCCCATGCGAAGCGGGGGTTGCCGCTTTTTTCAGCGAGGGATGCTACGGTGGCATCGTTCATACCGAGGTTGAGGACAGTGTCCATCATGCCGGGCATGGATGCGCGGGCGCCGGAGCGAACAGAAACGAGAAGGGGATTGGCGGGGTCGTTGAATTTTTTACCAGTAAGTGTCTCAACGTGGGCAATAGCGTCCTCAACTTCTTTTTGGATGCGTTTCACCACTTCTTCTTTGCCGTACTGGGTGTATTCGGTGCAGACTTCGGTTGTGATTGTGAAACCGGGAGGCACGGGCATGCCAAGGAGGTTCATTTCGGCGAGATTCGCGCCTTTACCTCCGAGGAGGTTGCGCATGTCGGCATTGCCTTCAGCTTTGCCGTCGCCAAACAGATAGACTCTTTTCATTTGGAATTCTGTATATAATTATATAAGATGTATTGACGGAAGGTTAACATCGGAAAAACCATGCCTGAATGGGCATTGTTCGGTTTTCGTTTGCAAATTTAATGAAAATTTGTAAAAGATTACTTACCCGAGAGCTATTTTTTTATTTTTTTATTTTACAAGAGTATCTGTGCATAAATATTTCGCCATATTCTGTACTGCCGGCAAAATTTGTTTTGGATTTATTAGGTATTGTTTTTATCTTTGTGTGATAAAAACAATTAATCATGGCTATTGAACTTGAAAAGAGCGGTGACCGCCATAAAATTAATCTTGAAAAATCGACAGGTGCAAGTGTCGCATCAGGCGAAATTAAAATTAACCTTACATGGAGTAAAGGCGGATTTTTGAAGCGCCTTTTTGGAGGAGAGATAGACCTCGACCTCGGTTGCTTTTATGAACTGCGCGACGGCACCAAATGCCTCATCGACGGGCTCCAGTTCTCGAAAGGACGCGGTGGCCGCCGCGACCAACAGACCAAGCAGGGATGCTACACGATGCGCCCCTTTATATGGCATAAGGGCGACGACCGCAGCGGAGAGTTGGGCGAGACTATTATAGTGAATCCCGCCGGTCTTCGTGAAATCAAGAGGATAACGGTGTATGCTTTTATATACGACGGAGTGGCGCGTTGGCAGCAGACCGATGCCGTGGTACGTGTCTCGGTGCCCGGATGCGACGAGGTGATTGTGAAGATGGGCGCTCAATCATCCAATAAGATTTTCTGTGCTGTAGCTTCGATTGAGGTGGGCGCGGATAATTCGATGACGGTTGAGAAACTTGTCTCGTTCCATGACAATCATGCCGCCTGCGACCGTGTCTACGGTTGGGGGCTGAGCTACGTGCAGGGCTCGAAATGACCGTATATTGATGAGCCGCATTCCAAAGGTATCATTCATAATGGGCATATATAATTGTGCGCCGACCTTGCAGGAGGCGCTCGATTCGCTATATGCCCAGACTTACCGCAACTTTGAGATAGTATTGTGCGACGATGGTTCGACCGATGATACTTATAGTATAGCCGAGGCCAACGCCAAGGCGCATCCCGAAATGATTACGCTCCTGCGCAACGACAGGAACATGAAACTCGCCGCCACGCTGAACCGTTGCATTTCAGTGGCACGAGGAGAATATTTGGCGAGGATGGATGGCGACGATATCTCGCATCCTGAGAGGCTTGCCCGCCAGGTCGCCTTTCTTGACGCTCACCCGGAATATGATTTGGTGTCTACGTTGATTTATCGTTTTGACAGTCGGGGTATATGGACGAAAACTACGGCAAAGAAAAACGAGCCGGATAAAAAGTCGCTGATATTCGGTGTGCCTTTCGTTCATCCGGCATGTATGATGCGTAAGAAGTCGATTGCTGAAATTGGGAATTATACCACAGGCCCGAAAGTGGAGCGCGCCGAGGACGTATACCTATGGTATAAATTTTTCAAGGCCGGCAAACGTGGATATGTGCTTCCTGAGTTGCTGTTAGACTTTCGCGATGACCGCAACGCGGCTTGCCGTCGACGAATTTCCGACAGGTTCCGTTTTGCAAGGTTGAAATATGAAATTCTCGGCGGCCTTGGCCTTGGAATGTGGCGATGGATCGCTTTGTATGAGGCGGCGAAGGCATTTGTCTCTCCGGTGCTTGTTTATAAGATGAAAAAATTCTTTTCGAAGCGTCGATAGGATGTCCGGTCGGTTTTAGTTTTGTGCATTTCTCAATTCGATAGCTTCCTTTGCGGTGAGATGCTTGATAGTGATTTCAATCATAAGAAGATGTTTGAAACCGCGTGCAATCTCACTGTCCATCATTTCGACAGTGACGGTTTCGTCGGAATAACGCTTCGCCAGAAGTCGGAGTGTTCTCATCTGTTCTGCCTCGTCTTCGATTATCCTTGCGCTTCCAAAGGCTATCGCGCTTTTGAAATAGGTTGTAAATTCCATTGGCTTGACGTCGTCTTGTGCAATTACGCAAAATGACACCTTTGGATTATTGTGTATTGCATCAACCTTATGTCCTTGTAATGCGGAGTGGAAATATATTTTCCCGTCGGCATAGACATAGCTTACGGGGACGGCGTAAGGATAGCCTTCGTCGCCGTTTACCGATAGGACTCCCGAGGTGGAGTGTTGAAGAATTTGTTCAGCATCTTCATGCGAAAGTTGCTGACGGATTCTGCGCATAGGTCTGAAATGTTCCATATTAGCTTAAAAATTTTAGTCCGACGATGGATATTATCAATGTGGTAATAAAGAATATTCGCCAGAAAGTCGCCGGTTCGTTGAAAAAGAAAATGCCTATAAGCACCGACCCGACAGCTCCGATTCCGGTCCATATGGGATAAACAGTGCCGAGAGGTATTGTCTGCGACGCTTTTGCCATAAGAAACATGCTCAGGGCAAGTGCGCCGACAAAACCGCCCCACCAAAGGAGTTCTTCCGTGCCGGATGCCTCCTTGGCTTTTCCGAGGCAAAAGGTGAATGTCACTTCCATGCACCCGGCTAAAATGAGTATAATCCAGTTCATGTCTTTTTGCGACAAAGTTACTCTATATTGACCGATGTTTTCTTATCATTTGATAATTTCGTAAATTTGCATTATGGAATTATTTGATATATTGAATCGCATATCACCTCTTGCGCCTTTGTCGATGGAAAAAATATTGCCGGCGGTGGAACTGTTGTCAATTAAAAAGAACACCGACTTTATTGTTGCCGATACGGTATGCACGGATATCTATTTTATCAAGAAGGGAGTCGTGCGGGCATATACGTTCGGAAATGGGCGAGAGATTACATTTTGGATTGGCGAGGAGGGGACCGTGGCATTGTCGATGCAGGGTTATGTAAATGGCAAAAGGGGGTATGAGAATATTTCTGCCGTTGAAGATACTGTTGTGTATCGTTTGCCGGGCTCTTATCTGAAACAACTCTATAAGGAGGATATTGATATTGCTAACTGGGGACGTTGTTTTGCGGAAAAGGAGATACTTCGCGCTGAAAAAGACCTTATTCCGCAACTGTTTACAACCGGCAAAGAACGCTACAAGGCTCTTGTGATGAAGTCGCCGCAATTGCTCGACCGTGTTCCGTTGGAAATATTGTCGTCGTATCTCGGACTCACGCCTGTAAGTCTCAGCCGGGTGAGGAGGGAGATTGCGTTGGGGGAATGATTGCAGGAGTTAATGATTGTTAAAATTAGGTGCGGGTTGTTGTAACTACAAAAATAGTTTATATATTTGCGGTGTAAACTACAAAAATAGTTATGAGGAAGACAGATAAAACCCAACTTACGCCTAAGGAAGAAGAGCTTATGCAACTCCTGTGGGAGCATGGCCCGATATTGATAAGCAAACTTGTAGAGCTGTATCCCGAGCCGAGGCCGCATTTTAATACGGTGTCGACGGTGATGCGCCGGCTCGAGGGGAAGGGGCTTGTCGGGCATAATGAAGTCGGAGGCGCATTCCACTATTATGCCATTGCGAAAAAAGAAGATTTCAGAAGACGCAGTTTTGGCGATTTCATCAAGAATTATTTCGGAGGGAGCTATTACGGTGCCGTGTCGGCGCTTGTGGCCGACGATAAAATCACAGCCGACGAACTAAAAGAACTGCTTGACCTTGTCGAGCGCAAAGGGAAGTGATATGGGTGAATTTCTGTCATATTCCATCGAGAGCGGACTGCTTTTGCTCGCTTTGTATCTTGGCTATCGGCTATTCTTGGCAAGAGAAAACCAGCATAGCTATAACAGAAATATATTGTTGCTGATTTATGTTTTGTCGTTTGCGGTTGTGCCATTGTTGTCTTTGGCGCGGTCGGTATTCCAAACGGGCTCCGCGCAAGATACGGCATTTGTCGATTTTATAGCAAACGTGAGCGCTGAATCTGCCGGCCATCGTCCGGCATGGGGTGTGTTTTTAATATGGCTGTATATTGGCGGGCTTGCCGTGACGGTTGTCAAGACGTGTGTCACCTGGATTGGGATATTTAAGGTAATACGTTCCGGAGAAAAGGTATTGCGGAATGGTTACACGTTGATACTGACCGATGACAGCCGTTTTGCTCCATTCTCATGGATGCGATTCGTCGTTATGAGCCGGAAAGATTTCGATGAGAATTATTCGGCAGTAATGACGCACGAGTTAAAACATGTGTCAAGTCGTCATTGGGTCGACCTTCTTGTAGCGCAGGTTGTGTGCATAATCAACTGGTTCAATCCTGCGGCATGGCTTATGCGCGACGAACTGATGCTCGTTCATGAATATGAAGCTGATTTGGCAGTGATTGAAAGCGGCTTCGATCCGCGGCAATATCAAATGTTATTAATAAAAAAGGCTGTCGGCGCCAGATTCCCGTCCTTGGCCAACAGCCTGAATCATAGTAAACTTAAAAAACGTATAACCATGATGTACAAAGAAAAAAGTGGCGCAGGGCGCAAATTTAAAGCCCTCGCGCTTGTGCCGATGCTTGCGTTGGCGCTTGGTGTGGCCTCGGTTCCGGCAGTCCGTGCAGCCGTAGCGACAATTGGCAGCAGTGATGTTTCTGTCGGCAAAGGTAATGAAAATCTTCCTTCCGACAAAACTTCCGGAAAGATAGTAAAGGTTTTCAAAGTGAAAAACCTTAACAACAACGGCGATGTAACCAACGTTACGGTCGTAGGCGAAAACCTTGGCGGCAATCTCACCGTGTCGGGCGGCACGTTCACGACAAAGGGCAAGACCTATCGGGCAACTGCCTTGCAATGCAACATGACTAATGGAGTGGCCACTATCACGGCAACTTTCCCATTCACAAGCGAGTATGAAAACACAAGTATGACTCTTATCGTGAATGGCGAAGAAGTCCCGTTCAATCTCGACGGCTTTTTAGACAAAGCCGGGAACATAGTGGTAAGTTCCGACAACTCGTCATTGCTTGATAATATTGTAATTTATGTCGACGGAGAAAAAATAAGCGCAACAGAGATGAACAATATATCTCCTGAAAAAATCGAATCGATAACAATTGACAAGCAGAGCAATTCGATTAAAATCACGTTGAAGAAATAACACGCTTTTTTATACAAACTCAGCCGCAAGTCCGAATCAATCAGACTTGCGGCTGAAAATTTATATAGCAATCGTTATTTGTATTTGCGATAAATTTCGGCTGCTTTGTTGCGTGCGGCGCGAAGGTTTTCTTCCTCGGTGGGGGCGGTGGCATATTTGCTCTTCGGCGGGATGCGGACGCGTGTGCCGGGACGAACCATATCGGGGTTGCGGATTTTGTCGGTATTGTCCATGTAGATGTAGACCCAATAGTCTTTTTTGCCGTAGTGCTTGTAGGCGAGGGTGGTGAGGAAGCACGATTTGGTTATTGTGTCATACACCTCAGTTTCGGCGGCCGCAGGTTCGGGTTGGGCCTGTGATTGCACTTCGGGTTGTGGGGCCGGTTTTGTTTCGGCCACAGTGTCGGCTTGTTGCGCCGGTGTTGTTGTAATTTCTTCAATGATGGAATCGAGGGCGGCGACAGTATTTTCCTCAGCCTCGGCTTCATCGGAGATTATCTCGGTTTCAATGGGGAAGAAGGCATCCATTACCGGGTCATGAGTGAAAAATCCGATGGCAAATCCGATGAGGATACCTACGACAGCGGCCCATATCACCCAATAGGTAGGGAAGAAAGAGTTGTATGGCGCGTTGTCGTCATCCTCTTGCGCTGTCACTTCTTCATTGTCGACAACGTTATTTACAGTTTCTTCCGGGGCATTATTTATTTCTTCATGTACGGGCGTGTCGGCTTCGGGTTCTGCTTCCTGCTCGGGAATTTCCGGTTCGGCTTGCGGTTGTGGTTCGGGTTCAATCTCGGGCTGCGGGTCCGGTTCTGCCTCCGGCTCGGGAATTTCCGGGGAGGGCACAGGTTCCTGATCCGGAATTTCAATAGCCGGCTCGGGTTCGGTCTCGGGTTCGGGTTCGTGTTCAGGCTCGGGTTCGGGGAGCTCGGCAGCAGGTTGGTCGGCGGGAGCGAGCATTTCCTCGGTCACGCCATCGTTAAGCTCGACGGCCTCGAAGAAAGAAAACGGTTCGTTTACTTTGGCGGCGAGGTCGGGGTCGGGCATGAAAACGATAGGCGACGAGCCAATATCGGACAGGTGGAATGTGCCAATGCCCTTGATTTTGATTTGTTCGGCAGAAGCAAGAACGTCGCCGGTAAGAGTGGTGAAGGCATTGATAAACTGTTCGGCTTCTGCGTGTGTGATGCCGGCCTTTTCGGCAAGGAGCGCCACGAGCGAAGGAAGGGTGATGATCTTATTCATGGCGTACTTTCTTTTTTAGCATAGAACCGGGAACGAAGTCGACAGTGATTTGTGGCGGCAGGAGCATGCGGCGTCCTGTGGCAAGATCGGTGGAAATCGATTCTTCGTGCTTTGTAGAGGTGAAATTCCCGAATCCGGGTATTGCAATGGTATCGAGGTCGGCAGTGCGCTCGGCAATGACGGCGGCAAATGCTTCGAGGCGTTCGGCGGCATCCTTTGGGTCGATGTCGAGGGCGCGTGCAAGCCGGGATGTGAATGTCTTGTTGTCCACTTGGTGCAGGTTAGAAGTATAAGTTGTAAGTGATAAAGCAATGTTTAGTCGACGAGCAGGTCGCGGATGGCGTAGCGCGGGCGGTCTTTGACTTCAATGAAGATTTTTCCGATATATTCGCCGACAATTCCAATAGCCATGAGAATCAGGCTTCCAAGGAACCAGACCGACAGCATAAGCGACGACCATCCTGAGATGGTGGTATGGTGCCAGCGGGCAACAAGCACCCATATTGCCACAACTATGTCGATAAGAAGCAACAACAGGCCTGTTACGAAAATCCATCGCATAGGCTTGGCCGAGAAAGATGTGATGCCGTCGATAGAAAACGACAGCATTTTTTTGAGAGGGTATTTCGATTCTCCGGCCACACGTTCGGCCCGCGCGTATTTCACGACAGCCGTTTCGAGGCCAATCTGGGGGATGATGCCGCGCAGGAATAGATTCTTCTCTCCATATTGAGCGAGCAGGCGCAGGGCGCGGGCGCTCATAAGGCGATAGTCGGCATGGTCGTAGACGGTGTCGAGCCCCATGGCGCGTTGGAAAGAGTAGAAACCGTGGGCTGTGGTGCGTTTAAACCACGTGTCGGTGGCTCTCGACGAACGTACTCCGTAGACTATCTCCTTGCCTTGACGGAAAGCGCGCACCATGTCGATTATGGCACGGGGGTCGTCTTGAAGGTCGGCATCGATAGACACTGCCGCGTCGCACATGTCGGCTACCGTGTGTAACCCGGCGAGGAGCACGTTCTGGTGTCCGCGGTTGTGGGCAAGGGCAAGCCCCTTTACCCTTTTGTCGGCGGCATGGAGGCTCTCGATGATTTGCCATGTGCGGTCGCGCGAGCCATCGTCGCAGCACATGAGAAAGCTGTCGGGTGCGACAAGGCCGTCGGCGTGCATCTCGTCAATCAAGCCGAGTAGTGCTTTTGCCGTGATTGGCAGGGCCGCTTCTTCGTTATAGCAAGGAATCACAATAGCGATTCTCGGCACATTTGATTCGTTATTCATTGTCGGTGAACGAAAAAATGATTTGAGCCGTAAAATTACAAATTATCGCCCAAGCCGCCAAACTTTCGCCCAATTTCTTTATTCTTTATTCGAATGTTTTTCATAGCCGATTCGGGTTTGATTTATCACGCCCACTCACATATAGTTCCAATGCCCATGTGAATCTAATTCAAGGCGTATGCTTTTCCCTTTTTAGAAAATCAGCGGGAAAACAATCGAAGATATTATGATGGCAAATATGCAGATAAGGATAGTGTAGAGATTTCGTTCTTTTTCGCGCTTTATGAGCAGGGATACCAATAAAGCTTCATCCTCGTTGACTTTTTTGCGGTATTGCCCGAGCCTTTTTGGATAAACTTTATTGAGTAATCGTTTCAATTCCAGTTCTTTTTGCGGATGTATCTTCGGGTTTGCTATCTTACTTTTGGTACGTTCAATGTCGGCTTTAAGGTTTGCGATGAGTTTCTCATTTGACACTATGCGGCTACGGCAAGCATCAATTTGCTCTTTTGTCGAAAGCTGCCTTTGTCGACGGCTGCCGTAAGTTTTGCCTACCAATCGCCCGGTATGCGCGCTCGTGCACTCTTCATAAGTGTAATCGACCCACATGTAGTGCACCGCATCTCCATTATATTCTCCGTAGTCGCTCATTTCAAAAGTCTCTTAAATGCTTTATTACATGACGAACTTTATTAGACACCAATTGGCTTCCGGAAGTTTTTCCAAATCGAACTGTGTCCCCAATGATAATCATCTTATGTCGTGCACGGCTCAATGCGACAGTAATCAGTCGTTCCCCGTCTTTCCCGTTCATTAATCTGCTAACTGGTGTTGGAGATTTTTCGACAAGGTCGAAGAAAACTAAATCACATTCGGAACCCTGAAAAGTATGTATAGTACCAATTTTGATATTCTTGATAAATTCAGTGTGTTCGTATTTTGATCTAATACGTGCATAATACAATCTTACCTGTGCCCGATATGGGGTGATTATGCCTATTGAGATGTTTGCTTTTGTGTTATTCCAATAATGGAAATAGCAATCAAGAAGGTCCATCACCTTCTCACAAGTACCGAAATTGCGACGCGAAGAACCAATCATCTTCGTTTCGCTATTATTGATGTCGTCATTAAATACCCTTATAATCTTACCGGGTATCGGCCCATCATGCACCCAATTGGGACTGTCCTTTATAATAGGAATTAATTGGCCATCGTAGAACGAACTATTAGTGAGATTGACAATGGCGGTATGAGAACGACGTTGTGTAAGTAGCTGATATAAAGCTGGATGTCTACCATTGGAAGTGAAAACGTTGCAATAGTCGAAAATGCTATTTCGAAGGCGATAGTCGGGGGTTAACGCGATAGGGCCAAGTTGATTTGGGTCGCCAACAAGTATAATGCGTTTGGCAATCTTTCCTGCAACAGCTATTAAGTAAGGTAAAGAAAGCATGCTGGCTTCGTCAACAATAAGATTATCGAATTTTTTTTCTGAAAGATGTTTTGATAAAACATAATTGGCAATAGTACTGAAAACTATTGTAGATCTTTCAATGAGAGTTTCAGTCTTATTTTTAAGAGCATCCCTAAGGTCGATTCTCCGTTCTTTCATTTTAGTCTTGGCTTCGGATGAATAACTTGGAGATGCAATTCGTTGGCTAAGATCTTTGATTTGCTCACGGATTCGTTTCGTTTCCTTATCTTTAGGGAAAAGATAAGGAGTGTCCATAAGCCGGGAGTCTATTGTGTGTCCAGATCTCAATATTTGACCAGGGTTAGGCGTAAGCCCTAACTTTTCAATTACATCAATGACTTTGTTTATTAATTGATCGACTGCGACATTTGAGATGCAACAAACCAAGGTGGAGCTATTGTTGCGGAAGAAAGTATTTATTAATCCTGCGAGGGTAAACGATTTTCCTGTGCCCGGAGGTCCCCATATAAAGCAAATGTCGTTTTTTACAGCGGCGTCATGTGCCCTTCTTTGCGATATGTCCATTTGTTCTACAATAGGAAGATACGATGCTGGTGCACATGGTATTGGTAATACTGATTGTGTCTTGTTGGGAATGAATTTCTTCCCGGGTTGATTTGGCGACCAGCCATTTTCTGCAATATTTTGAAGATTATCTATTACTGCATTCAGGATAAATGTTGTATCAGTATATATTAAACCTTTATATCCAAATATATTGCGGGAACATCTTGCGGTGAGGATATCTTCATCAAAATCATAGTCAATGCCTTCACATTCGTAGGTTGAGATTTCGGTAATAAATTTTATGCTGATTCCTTCATAAAAAGAAGGAATCTCATCGTCACCAAGGTCAAGATAAAATTGAAATAGATTTTTGGCAGAATCAATTCTTTCAATTTTTTTAACTTTGAATTTTATACGATTTTTGGGCTGTAATGATAAGCTAATTTCAGTTCTAACAGCAGAAATCAAACCGTCGATGTTGATATTATCTTTAGATGGAGAACTTTCCGAACCTTTAAAAAAATGGGGAAAATCTCTGACGATTTGTTCGAAATCAAATCTAAATTTATATCCTGCTGTTTTTTTGAAATATGCCCGATAGGTATCTTTAATTAATGCCATATAGTCCGAACGTTCATAGGACTTTGCATTCAATCTACCAAAACATATATTAGCCCATTCTTGTAGCGTTTTACCATCTAACAGAGACGGGCTGCCCATGTGTATTTCAGCGACACGTTTTACGGCGTATTCAAATAAATCTTCGACTTTATTTGATTTTGGATGTGTGGCTTTGTCAATTGGTATGGCACGAGAACAATCGAAGGTAGATGCCGGCTTTGTTTTGCGTATGGTGGTGTATGTAACATTTCCAGATTTATCCTTTTGAACAGACATTTTAGGCGCAGGTATGTGAATGACTTCTTTTACTGGCTCATCGGCTTTAATTTCTTTGAACTCAAAAGAAAAAACATCGAGTCTTTCAAACGAGGTTCCAGGATGGTGTATTTGACAATGTTTGCGTCGGGCGTGTTCTCCATTTATGATTGTACCGCAAATTTTACACTGAAATTTTTGTTTTTTCATGGCAATTAATAAACCTAACAATTATTGTTCAATTATATTTATAATCGACATGTATCTAATTAAGTATAGCATATAAGCATGTCACAAAAGAAAGTTAATACTTTGAGTGTAGGGACGCACGGCTCGTGCGTCCGTTGCAAAGCAATATTAATTAATTGTGTTAATGATATTTACGCGGACGCACGAGCCGTGCGTCCCTACACCGTGATTACATTAACTCTTTAATCAGATATACTTAAATGATTATAGTTTATTATAATTTGAATTACCAGGTCGTTTATTTTAATATATAAATATTTATTTCTCGGTGAAGGTGTAGGCGCCGAGGTCGGAGGTGCGGGCGATGCCGTAGAAGTCGATGGGGGAGAGAGAGGTGGAGATGGAGGGGTCGGCGGCGCCGATGGCCGGGGAGTCGGGGCGGACGCGATAATCGAAATAGTAGTCGTCGCGTACGGTGTAGAAAAGAGGGTCGGCGTCCCAGATACATGAAACGAAGTTGTCGTCGTCGGTGCCGTTGGCCTTGAACATGCAGTTTTGGAAACGCACGTCGGGGAAATCTTTTGTCAAGTCGGTGGGGGCGACGTCGCCGCCGTAGCCGTGGGTGATGGTGTTGGTGACGATAGCCTCAGTTGGCAGGACTGGTTCGTCGGCGGAGGTGTCGGCGGGGATGAGATGCCAGGCCGAGCCTGAGATTGCGGTGAAGAGATAGTTGTTGGATGCGGTGCATTGGTCGAAGCGGTAGGAGCCTCCGGCAAGAAGGACGAGGTCGGATGATGCTTCTGCAAACTCGCATCCGAATGCGTTGATGGAGGTGTTGACGGCGCGGAGCACGACATCGCCGGAGTTGCGCAGACGGCAGTTGACGAGGCTTAATTGCGGGTTGTCGAAAGATGAGGCCGAGGATGCCTCGCCATATGCCGAGACGCCATATGAGGTGTTGGATACTTCGGTGAATTCCATGGCGTTGTCGGCCGACGATTCATGGAAGATGATGCCGAACCATTGGCGCGACATTATGTCGAAAGATACGCCGGGGATAACTTCGCCGGTGCGGTCGCCGGTAAGGACGACGGGCTTGTCGGGGGTGCCTTCGGATCGCAGAGAGCCGCGTACGTCCATGCGCGCGCAGTCGTGGAACAGCAGTCGTGCGCCGGGAGCAAGTGTGAGGGTGGCGCCGGGAGCAACTACAAGAGAGTCGATGAGCCGGTATGGACGTCCGGCCTCAAATGTTTCGTCGGATGTGACTATGTGGCCTTTCATGCGGATGATGTCGCGTCCGGTCACTGCCAACGGCAGCGACGAGCCGATACCGTTAACGGAGAAGTCGATATTTGCCAGCACGCGCTTGGAGTCGACGGTGCCGTTTTCGGGCAGGTTAACGTCGACATATACGAAAATGGAGTCTTTGGCGCGAATCTCAACGTCGGAGAATGTGGTGCCGGCGAAGCCGTCGACATTCAGACGGAACAGCCCGGCGTTTTCACCGGAAAGGGATATGCGCGATATATTGAGACCTTTGTTGTTGCGGTTATAAACTACAAAACGGTGGGTTGCCGCGAGTTCGCCGGTGTAGACTTCTCCCATATCGAGCGTGTCGACGGAAAAAGATATTTGGTCGGATGGCGATGTCGAGAATCCGTCTTCGATACATGAGGCCATGGCGAAGGTGAGGATTGCGACGAGTGCGGCGGCGAGCCACTTTGTATTCATGATGGGAAATTTCATTGTCAATGGATTGTTACTTATCCATTAACGTGAAATCGGGGCAAATATTGTGTGGCGATGTCTATGTTCCCGGGGAGATCAGCGTTCGAAAAGCCGGGCCACCTTGCGAGGGTCGGCTCCGTAGCGTACGGCGAGTTCGGCGTCGGCGCGGGCATCGTCGAGCAGGTATCGGTCGCGGTTGAGCCATGCACGGTAATAATACAATTCAGGGTCGTGAGAATACAATTTCAGGGCGTCGGCAATTGTCGAGGATGCTTCGGAAAGACGTCCTTCGGCGAGGTAGCATCCGGCAAGAGCGGAACAGTATTCCGGCGAAGGGTCTGCCTCTATTAGTTTAATATAATAAGGAATAGCGCGTGAAGACCGTTCGGTAAGGGAATACAATGCGGCGAGAGCCGACCAGGTGTTGTATGAGTCGGGCGCGACGGATGAAAGAATGTCGAAGTCGGCGGTGGCCTGTTCGAGTTTTCCGCCGTAAAGGGCAATCATGCCATGATAGTAACGGGCTTCGGCATTAAGAGAATCGCGGTCGACAACTGCGCCGAAATCGGAGTAGGCGTCGATGTCGTTTCCCATTTTCAGGTGCAGCCGGGCGCGGTTTTGCAGCACAGTGGTCATTTCCGGTGCCCGTCGCAGGGCTTCGTCGTATGCTTCGAGAGCGAGCGAGTCGCGGTCCATATAAGAATATACCATGCCGAGATTCGAGAGGAGAAGCACGTTCGAAGGATTGTTCGGTTCGATTGCCATCGCCTCTACGAGCCGATGCTCGGCTTCCGGATAGTTTTCGTCCTTGATGGCTTGGTCGGCCTGGCCTATAAGGATAAAATATACATCTTCCTCGTCGGGCTCGGCGGCGGCAGAAACGGCGCAGCCGGCCATTGCTATAAATAAATATGTGACAAAACGTTTCATGGCGCAAAGTTACGTCATAAAAATGTTAAGAGGCGAATAAAAGAGTTTAAAAAATGTTTATAACTTCGAATCAATATAATTTTGTCATTCGGAAAAAAAGATGTAATTTTGCACCGTGAATACGATTGTACGACATATTGAATACCTTGCTTCCCGACGCGACTGTGTGGTTATCCCCACGGTCGGTGCTTTGTTAGCCCGGTATGAGAGCGCGCGTTATGATGCTGCCGCGCATCGTATGATTGCCCCGTCGAGGGCGTATTCCTTTAATGCTTCGATTGAGCATAATGATGGCGAGTTGGTGTGGTCGGTCGCACGTTCGCAGCGTATTGATTACGAGCGGGCTCGTGCTATTGTCGACTCGGAGATCGACGCCATGCGTCATCAGTTGCGCAGCCAGGGTGAATTTTCCCTTGGCCGTCTTGGAGTGCTTCGATTCGACTCATCGGCCGATGCCACGGTGTTTGAGCCTTATGCGGCCTCCGATATAAATGTGGCGACCGCCTTTTTGTGTGATATTGAAGCGGTGCCGGTTTTGGAGCGCGTAAAAGCCGTAGCAGTTGGCGCTCCTGCCGTGGAATCCGAAAGCCGACGCGAAGGCCGTTGGCGCAGGATAGCGTCTGTCGCCGCATCGATAGCAGTGCTTGTCGCGGTATGCTTTGCTGCAATGACACCGCTGAAAGTTGACGATGCCGCCTTGGCGTCGCTTGCGCCTTCGATTGAACGAGTGGATTCGGAAAAGATTCTGCCACAACCTCATGTTTCAATGCCATTGGTAATGATGAAGCAACGTGCTCCCCTTTATATTGACGTTGATACTTCATATCGCATAATGCCCAGACCGGTCGAAAACGGAAGATATTGCGTGGTCGTGTCGTCGCACACCACCGAGACCGAGGCCCGGGCTTTCCTCAAACACTATAATAACCCTAAATTCGGCATCCTCGAAAAGGATGGACGCTATCGCGTGTATGCTGCGGCTTACGCTTCTATGCAGGAGGCGACTGCCGGGCAAGGTGAAATCGCGGCAAACTATCCCGGAGCTTGGATATGCCGTCGATAATCATATGGAATCATTGAACAAATTGTTTTTTCGCCGCCACAGCATCCGTAAGTATAAAGAGGAAGCGGTGGCGCCGGAAGCCGTGAAACAGATACTTGAAGCCGGTTTGCTGGCTCCGTCGTCGAAAAGCGCTCGTCCGTGGCAGTTTACCGTCGTTGAGGACCGCGAGGTGCTTGAAGCCATGTCGAAGTGCAAGCCCGCAGGCGCGCGTCCGATTGCCGGCGCTGCATTTGCTGTGGTTGTAAGCGCGGACCCGGCCAAAAGCGACGTCTTTATTGAAGATGTCTCGGTGGCTGCGGCTTACATGCAATTGCAGGCTGCCGCTCTTGGCATAGGCTCTTGCTGGATACAGATTCGGAATCGTTTCGGCGCGGATGATGAACCGTCGGAAAATATGATTCATGACCTTCTCGACATCCCCTATACGCAATCGATTGTGACAGTGCTCACATTTGGAGTCCCCGACGAAGAAAGACGGGAAGTAGACCCTTCGAAGTTGCTTTGGGAGAAGGTGCATATAGGCAAATGGAACGCCGGCGAATAGTTGTTGTCGGTTCGGGGAATGTGGCGACACATCTTGCTCCGGCGCTTGACCGTGAGAATGATGTGGTGCAAGTTGTAGCCCGTTCGTTGGAAAGCGCGTCGAGAGTGGCGTCGCTTACTCGCAATGGCCGTGCTTGCGCCATTTTGTCGGAAATTGAACCGGATGCCGATTTCTATATCGTGGCCGTGAATGACGATGCGGTCGAGGCCGTGGCGAAATCTATGCCGCGGGTTGCCGGCATCGTGGCCCATACATCCGGAAGCGTGCCGATGAGCGCGCTCGCCGGCGCGTCGGCTCGAGTGGGGGTGTTCTATCCTTTGCAGACATTCTCGCGCGAGGCAAAGGTGGATGTTGAGCGAGTCCCTTTCTTTATCGAAGGAAACACCCCGGCATGTGCCGAAGAGTTGGCGGCATTGGCCCGCACGATTTCGCGTTCGGTCGAATTCGCTGATTCCGCCAGGCGGTCGGTATTGCATTTGGCGGCGGTTTTCGCCTGCAATTTCTCTAACTATATGTGGGATTGCGCCGACGGAATTCTGGCAGAGGCCGGACTCTCCCTTGAAGTAATGCGCCCGTTGCTTGAAGTGACGCTCGACAAAGCCATGACTCTTGGTCCGCGAGCCGCGCAGACCGGTCCGGCTCGCAGACATGATTATGGGGTGATGAACAGCCAAAGCTCAAGGCTGCCTGAGAATTTGAGTAAAATATATGATATCCTTTCCCAAGGAATAATCGAAAACCATAGCGACAAATGAGTAGAATTGATTACGACCTGACAGCCCTTCGTGGAATCGCTTTCGATGTCGACGGAGTGCTTTCGCCCTCGACTGTGCCGATGGGCTCCGATGGAGTGCCTCGTCGCATGGTCAATATCAAAGACGGCTATGCCATACAGCTTGCCGTGAAAATGGGGCTGAACATAGCAATAATAACCGGAGCCGATTCCGAGGCCGTGGCCACACGCTATCGCGCGCTTGGCGTGCAGGATATATATCTGAAAGCGTCCGAAAAATTGCCGATTCTTGAAGATTGGATGCGGCGTCGAGGCTTGTCGGCACACGAGGTGGCATATGTCGGCGACGACATCCCCGATGTAAGGCCCATGCAGGCGGTAGGGCTCCCGGTAGCGCCGGCCGATGCAGCCGTCGATGTAAAGATGATTGCCTGCTTTGTCACCAAAGCCGATGGAGGCTATGGCGTGGCCCGTGAATTGCTCGAGGAAATACTCAAAGCCAAAGGCTTGTGGATGACCCACGACCGGGCTTTTGGCTGGTGAGGGATAAGTAGATGTTAAAAATTAATTTATATTTACAAGCAGATGTTGTTTCATTTCAACAGCCATATCTTCGGATGCTTTTTGGCCGCTTTCTTCCTCATCGTCAGTCACGTAGCTCGCTACGCTCCTTCCTCCTCGGAAGAAATCGCCTCAAAAATCATCTCGAATATATTGTCTGTTAATTTTTAACATCTACTTAGAAAGATTTAATTTATGAAAATGTATAGCGATCTTGCACCTACACAGGCTCGCGTGCTGTTGGCGTCGAATTCTCCGCGTCGACGTGAACTGCTGCGGATGATAGTGCCTGAATACGATATGGCGGTGATGCACGACGTCGACGAGTCGTATCCGGCCGATTTGGCCGATGTTGACGTGGCTCCGTATCTGTCACGGCTTAAAGCTGATGCCTATCGCGCGCAGCTTGTTGAAAATGAAGTGATGATTACAGCCGATACGGTGGTGATAAGCGACGGACGTATCCTCGGAAAGCCTGCAGATGAAAAGCAGGCGGTGGAAATGCTCCGTTCGCTCATGGGGCATACGCATAAAGTCGTTACCGGCGTCACGCTCACGTCCACACATGTTGCGGAAACATTTTCCGAAACGACAGAAGTTACGTTCGGAAATATATCCGACCGGGAAATAGAGCTTTATGTGTCAAAATTCCGTCCGCTTGACAAAGCCGGAGCCTATGGCATACAGGAATGGATCGGCTGCGTTGCCATACAGGGAATTCGAGGCTGTTTTTACAATGTAATGGGGCTTCCGTTGCATACGCTTTACCGCAGATTGCACGATTTCAAGGTTTAAATGGCTCAGAAATTTATAATAACGTCGACCGGGTATTTTCGGTATGGCGATGTAAACCTTCACCGGGAATTGCTCCAAGCCGGAGAAGAATGTCTCGGCGGCGGGTTCTACGAGTTTGATTATATCCGGAACAGTCTTGAATTGTCGGGCCGTTCGTACGATTACGGCCGTCCGCGGTGGGATGCCGTCGACGTGCTTACAGTGCCGGCTGTATTCCGTGGCCTTGACATACGTTACGACGAGATTCCGTTGCAGAATTTCGTGCCGTTGCGGTTTGAATGAAACGCTGTTTTTGAAATTTTTTTCTTACCTTTGTCGTTGAAATGATTTCAATCAACAATCTCTCTGTCGAATTCAGCGCAAAGTCGTTGTTCGACAATATAAATTATGTGATAAACCCGCGCGACAAGATAGCCCTTGTGGGCAAGAACGGCGCGGGTAAGTCCACCATGTTGAAAATTATCGCCGGACTCCAGAAACCCACGTCGGGGTCGGTGGCCGTGCCGGCGGGTATCTCCGTAGGTTATCTCCCGCAGCAAATGGTGCTTACCGACGAGCGCACGCTTATAGAGGAAACATCGCTTGCGTTCAGTCATATCGACAAGATGCAGGCTCAACTCGATGAGTATAACGCGGAGCTTGCCGAGCGCACCGATTATGATTCGGAAGACTATCATAAACTTATCGACCGCATGACCGCCCTTACCGAGCGGCTTGCCATGGAATCTGCCGATAACAATCGGGCCGAGATGGAACGCACTTTGCTTGGCCTTGGCTTCTTGCGCACGGATTTCGACCGTCCCACCTCTGAATTTTCCGGAGGATGGCGTATGCGCGTCGAGTTGGCCAAACTTCTTCTCACGCATCCCGATGTGCTTCTTCTCGACGAGCCGACCAACCACCTCGATATCGAGTCGATTCAGTGGCTCGAGCAATTCCTGATGCAAAAGGCAAAGGCCGTGGTGCTTGTGAGCCACGACCGCGCTTTTATCGATAACGTGACATCGCGTACCATAGAAATATCTTGCGGCAAGATTTATGACTACAACGTGAATTATTCACATTTTGTCGACCTTCGCCGCGAACGCATCGAGCAGCAGCGCCGTGCCTACGAAAATCAGCAGAAGGAAATACGCGAGACTCAGGAATTTATCGACCGTTTCCGTTACAAGCCGTCGAAATCTTCCTCTGTGCAGAGCCGTGTGAAGCAATTGGCTAAGATTGAACTGATAGAGGTGGACGAGGTCGACAATTCGCGTCTAAACTTGAAATTTCCTCCGGCTCCCCGTTCCGGCGACTATCCCGTGATAGCCGACAATGTGGGAAAAGCATACGGCGAACATCAGGTGTTCGACCATGCCACATTCACCATCAAGCGAGGTGAAAAAGTAGCGTTTGTAGGAAAGAATGGCGAGGGCAAGTCCACGCTTGTCAAATGTATTATGGGCGAGATTCCGTTCACGGGCTCGCTTAAAATAGGGCATAACGTGAAAATCGGTTATTTTGCCCAAAACCAGGCGCAGCTTCTCGACCAGGAAATAACGGTGTTCGATACCATCGACCATGTGGCCGTAGGTGACATACGTCTGAAAATTCGTGATATACTCGGAGCGTTTATGTTCGGAGGCGAGGCTTCCGACAAGAAAGTGAAAGTGCTGTCGGGGGGCGAGAAAACTCGTCTTGCCATGATTAAACTTTTGCTTGAACCGGTAAACCTTCTTATCCTCGACGAGCCTACCAACCACCTCGACATGAAGACGAAAGATATCCTCAAACAGGCCATTAAGGATTTTAACGGCACGGTGATAGTGGTGAGCCACGATCGTGCGTTCCTCGACGGTCTTGTGGAGAAAGTCTACGAGTTTGGAGGAGGAGAGGTTAAGGAATGTCTCGGCGGAATATACGAATTCCTGGAAAAGAAAAAAATCGCCTCCCTGAGCGAGCTTGAAATCAAAGACAACAAGCCTGCCGCCAAGGATTCAAAGACGGCTAAGGACATTAAAGAACCTAAGGACGTTAAAGACCATAAAGCATCCGGCCCTGATAAAGAGGCAAAGCCAAGGGCGCTGTCGTATGCCGAGCAGCGCGAACGCGACAAGGCGTTGCGTGCCGCGCGAAAAAAGGTGGAGACAGCCGAAGCCGATATTGCCCGGCTTGAAAGCGAGAAGGCGGCTATTGAAGCGCGCTTCGCCGCCGGGGAAGCATCCGACGAACTGTATGCCCTTCATGCCGAGGCGCAGAAAAACCTTGAAAATGCGATGAGCGTGTGGGAGCTTGCCTCGATGGAATATGAGGAGATGAACAACTAATTTAAATAGTATCATATGAAAAAACTTTTATTTATGGCTATGTCTGCATCGCTGTGCACTATTGCGATGACTGATTGCACCGGTGCTTCGGCATCGCAAAAGGGCATCGACGTGGCAAATCTTGACACGACGGTCGCCCCCGGTCAGGATTTTTACGACTATGCGTGCGGAGGGTGGATCAAGGCCCATCCGCTCACAGGTGAATATTCGCGCTTTGGCGCCTTCGAGGTGCTTGGTGAGGAAAACCGCAAGCAGGTGCTCGGCATTGTCGAAGGTATCGACCTTGCAACTGCCGAACCGGGTTCGAATGCCCAGAAAGTCGGCGTGATTTATGCCCAGGGTATGGACTCCGTCACCCTCAACGCTCAGGGCGCAGAGCCAATCAAAGCCGACCTGGCCACGATAAATGCCGCTTCACGTGAGGACTTCCCTGTCCTCATGGCCACACTTGCCGGCCTTTCCGGATTTTATGGCACGGGAGTGGAAGCCGACATGATGAACTCTACTATGAATGTGATGTATGTCATGCAGGGTGGCCTCGGTCTGCCCGACCGCGACTATTATCTCACCGATGGCGATGATGAAAAGCGTGTGCTCGAAGCCTACAAGACTTATCTTGACACTCTTGCCACCCTTGCCGGATATTCCGAAGCAGATGCCGCCCGTTTGGTCGACAATACCCTTGCAATCGAACGCCGTCTTGCTGCCGCCCAGATGAGCCGTGAAGAACTCCGCGACCCCATCAAATCTTACAACCCCATGGCTATGGCCGACCTCAACGCGCAGTTCCCCGCGCTTGGTCTCGGCTCCTATTTTAAAGCCCAGGGAATCGAAAAAATCGATTCTGTAATTGTAGGCCAACCCGGATTCCTCGCCGAAGCAAACAAAATCCTTGCCGGTGAATCCGAACAAGCTATCCGCGATTACTTGACATCAGGTTATCTCACTTCCGCCGCTTCTTATCTCAGCGACGATTTCCAGCTTGCTGAATTCCGTATGGAGCAGGCCCTTTCGGGCGTGCAGCAGCAAGAGCCTCGCTGGAAACGCGCTCTTGCCGTGCCTAACGGCATGCTTGGCGAAGCGCTCGGACAGCTGTATGTGGAAAAATACTTCCCCGAATCGTCGAAGGAACGCATGGAAAAACTTGTCGCTAACTTGCAGACAGCCCTTGGCCAGCATATCGACAATCTCACATGGATGAGCGACACGACAAAGGTGCGCGCAAAAGAAAAACTTGCCTCCTTCACCGTAAAAATCGGCTACCCCGACAAATGGCGCGACTATTCGGCTCTTACCATCGATGCCGACAAACCCTACTGGAACAACATCCAGTCTGCCATTATTTTCTCCAACAACGAAAATCTTGCCGACTTTGGCAAACCCGTCGACCGTTCGCGCTGGTACATGTCGCCTCAGACAGTTAACGCATATTACAGCCCCACAGCAAACGAAATCGTGTTCCCCGCAGCTATTCTGCAACCCCCGTTCTTCGATCCTGAGGCCGATGACGCTGTAAACTACGGCGCTATTGGTGTGGTTATCGGCCATGAAATGACACACGGATTCGACGATCAGGGCCGTCAGTTCGATAAAGACGGTAATTTCTCCAACTGGTGGACCGACGAAGATGCGAAAGCATTCACCGCTCTCGCCGACGCCTTGGCAGCCCAATTTGATGAAATAATCGTGCTTGGCGACACTCACGCCAACGGCAAGTTCACACTTGGCGAAAACATAGCCGACCAAGGTGGTCTGCGAGTGGCGCATACCGCATATCACAACTCGCTCAACGGTTCCGAAGGCGAAACCATCGATGGCTTCACCCCCGACCAGCGCTTCTATCTTGCTTATGCCACGGTATGGGCAAGCTCAATCCGCGATGAGGAAATACTCCGTCGTACCAAAAACGATCCTCACTCGCTTGGCCGCTGGCGCGTCAACGCTTCGCTGCGCAACATTCAGCCGTTCTTCGATGCGTTCAATATCACCGAGGGCGACCCGATGTTCCGCCCCGATTCAACCCGCGTGGTAATCTGGTAATAATACGACGCTGAAATCTATTAAGCCGCTTTCTGTTATGGGAAGCGGCTTTTTTTCGTACAGGCCGTAAATGCCGTGCATGGAATCGCGAGCGATTTGCCGGACGGCAATATAATATGTTCCTGTTTGGCGGGCGGTAAAAAAAATAATTTTGAAATTCGGGATATTTTTCTTAAATTTGCCGCGCAAATTTTATATGTATAAACAGACATGAAAAAGTTTCCCGAATATACCTCTTTGAATCTTTCAGATGTAAATAAAGAGATCCTCGAGCAGTGGAATGCCGCCCGGCTTTTCGAGCAAAGCATGGCGGTGCGTGAGGGCGCTCCCTCGTTTGTGTTTTATGAGGGACCTCCTTCGGCCAACGGCAAGCCCGGCATCCACCATGTAATGGCTCGCACTATCAAGGATATTTTCTGCCGATACAAGACAATGAAAGGCTTCCACGTTAAACGCAAGGCCGGATGGGACACTCACGGTCTGCCGGTTGAGCTTGGCGTTGAGAAGTCTTTGGGAATCACAAAAGAGGATATCGGGACCGAGAAGATTTCTGTCGACGAATATAATGCGGCTTGCCGCAGCGAGGTGATGAAATACACCCGCGAGTGGACGTCGCTCACCAACATGATGGGTTATTGGGTCGACCTCGACAACCCGTATATCACTTACGACAACCGTTATATCGAATCGGTGTGGTGGCTTCTTGCCCAGCTTTACAAAAAAGGATATTTATATAAAGGATATACTATCCAGCCTTATTCTCCTGCTGCCGGTACAGGCCTTAGCTCGCACGAGTTGAACCAGCCCGGTTGCTATCGTGACGTAAAAGATACTACATGTATTGCCGAATTCCTCGTTAAAGAGCCGACTGAGGCAATGAAAGGGTGGGGAACTCCCTACTTCCTGGCCTGGACTACCACTCCGTGGACTCTTCCCTCGAACACAGCCCTTGCTGTCGGTCCGGAAATTGAATATTCCATTGTGCGCACATATAACCCGTATTCCGGCCAGCCGGTTACGGTTGTCATTGCCACGGCCCTTCTGAAATCGGTGCTCGACGCCAAGGGTGAAAATATGTCGCTCGAAGCATATGAAAAAGGCAAGAAGCCGGTGCCCTGGCAAGTGGTAGCCACTGCCGCTGGCAACGACCTTGTCGGAATTCATTATGAACAACTGATGCCTTGGGTAAATCCGGGCGAGGGCGCTTTCCGCGTTATCCCCGGCGACTATGTATCGACAGAGGACGGTACGGGCATCGTGCACATTGCCGGAACATTCGGCGCCGATGACCAACGTGTGTCGAAACAAGCCGGAGTGCCCCCCTTGCATATGTACGACCGTGACGGCAATCTTCGTCCTATGGTCGACCCGCAAGGCCGTTTCTACCGCATCGAAGACCTCGACCCTGCATTCGTAGAGAAGATGGTCGATGTCGACGCTTATAGCCCCTGGGCCGGGAAATATGTGAAAAATGCTTTCAATCCCGACGCCACCGAGGAAACGGAAACCCTCGATGTGGAGATATGCATGTGGCTTAAACAAATCGACCGTGTTTTCAAAATTGAAAAACATGTTCACAGTTATCCCCACTGCTGGCGTACCGACAAGCCGGTGCTTTATTATCCGCTCGACTCGTGGTTTATCCGCACCACAGCGGCACGCGAGCGCCTGATGGAGCTTAACGGCCAGATTAAATGGAAGCCCGCTTCGACAGGCTCGGGCCGTTTTGGCAAATGGCTTGAAAACCTTCAAGACTGGAACCTGAGCCGCTCCCGCTACTGGGGCACCCCTCTCCCAATCTGGCGCACAGCCGACGGAAAAGAAGAAATCTGCATCGACTCGGTGGAAACTCTCTATAACGAAATAGAGAAAGCCGTTGCTGCCGGATTCATGAAAGAAAATCCGTTCAAGGCCGCAGGATTTGTCCCCGGCAACTATTCCAAGGACAATTATGAACTGATCGACCTTCACCGCCCGTATGTCGACGATATAATCCTCGTATCGGAATCCGGTCGTGAGATGCGTCGTGAGCTCGACCTTATCGACGTATGGTTCGATTCCGGCTCTATGCCTTATGCTCAGATTCACTATCCTTTCGAAAACAAGGAAGGTCTTGATTCCGGAGAGCTCTATCCTGCCGATTTCATTGCCGAAGGTGTCGACCAGACACGTGGATGGTTCTTTACACTTCACGCTATTGCCGGCATGGTATTCGACAAGATTTCTTATAAGGCCGTTATATCCAACGGTCTGGTCCTTGATAAGGACGGCAATAAGATGTCGAAGCGCCTTGGCAATGCCGTCGACCCGTTTGTCACGCTTGAAAAATACGGTTCCGACCCCGTGCGTTGGTACATGATTGAGAATTCCGCACCTTGGGACAATCTCAAATTCAACATCGACGACGTGCAAAAAGTTGTGCGCAAGATGTTTGGAACACTGTACAATACATATATGTTCCTCGCTCGTTATGCCAATGTCGACGGCTTCGACCCCACTGCACCCCAAACCCCGGTGGCCGACCGTCCGGAAATCGACCGTTGGATCATATCCGCGCTTAACTCGCTTGTCGCAAAAGTCGATGAGGCTCTCGCCGATTATGAGCCTACCCGTGCGGCGCGAGCCATCAACGAGTTTGTCAACGACGACCTTTCCAACTGGTATGTCCGCCTCAACCGCAAACGTTTCTGGGGTGGCGGTCTCACCCAAGACAAGCTCATGGCCTACCAGACGCTATATACCTGCCTGGAAACAATCGCGCTGCTCATAGCTCCTGTCGCGCCTTTCTATGCCGACCGCCTCTACCGCGACCTTAAAGCCTCTGACGACGCTCCCGCATCCGTGCATCTCGCCTTCTTCCCGAAGTCTGATGCTTCCCTTATCGACAAAGACCTGGAAGAACGTATGTCGGTGGCCCAGCGCGTAACCTCGCTTGTCAACTCTCTGCGCCGCGAGTCAAACATCCGTGTGCGTCAGCCGTTGCGTCAAGTGCTCGTGCCGGTTGTCGACGAACGCCAGCGCGCCGATCTTGAATCCATGAGCAAATTGATTCTTACCGAGGTTAACGTCAAAGAATTGCGCCTTGTGGGTTCTGATGAAGACAGCATCCTCGTGAAGCGAGTGAAACCCGACTTCAAGAAGCTCGGCCCGAAATTCGGCAAGCAAATGAAAGCTGTGGCTAAGGCTGTTCAGGCCCTTACGCAGCAGCAGATTGCATCGCTTGAAAAAGAAGGAAAAGTGACATTCCCTCTCGAAGACGGCGCGGACGCTACTGTCGAACTTGCCGATGTGGAGGTTATCTCCGAGGATATCCCCGGCTGGCTTGTGGCAAACGAAGGCAACATCACAGTTGCCCTCGACATCACGATTACGCCCGAATTGCGCTGCGAAGGCATAGCTCGTGAGATAGTAAACCGTATTCAGAATATACGTAAAGACCGCGATTATGAGATAACCGACCGAATCCGTCTCATTTTTGATGCGGAAGGTCAAACTCTCGAGGCCATTGAAGCGTTTAAGGATTACATAGGGGAGCAAGTGCTTGCCTTGTCGATTGAAACAGGAGACGCCGGCTCAGACGCCGAGGTGCTCACAATCGACGACATCTCTCTTCCCGTGTGTGTCTGCAAGGCATAAATCCACGTTTTAATAAATTTATCTTATGGCCGAAAAAACTCGTTATTCCGATGAGGAACTTCAAGAATTCAAGGAATTGATTCTTGCCAAACTTGAAAAAGCGCAGAAAGAATACGAATCCCTGCGAGAATCCGTAATGAACGGAGAAGACAATGGCGTAGCCGACACATCGCCTACATTCAAGGCTCTTGAAGAGGGTGCTGACACCCTTGAAAAAGAGCATATGGCACGTATGGCCGAACGGCAGCGTCAGTTTATTCGTCATTTGCAGGCGGCTCTTGTACGCATCGAGAACAAAACCTACGGCATATGCCGTGTTACAGGGCAGCTCATTCCCAAGGAACGGCTCCGCGCAGTGCCTCATGCCACTTTGGTTATCGATGCAAAAAATCAAAAAAAGTAACATTTTGACTCAGGAATCCGACAACAATTCATCACTCGACGGCAGAGTGCCGGCATCGGCCGGCGGCTCTGCCTCGTCGGTGTATTCATCCGGAAATCATCGTGGCCTGCTCGCCACTTTGATAATATTAGCTGTAATCATTATCGACCAGGCTATAAAAATATGGGTGAAGACCGATTTTTACTGGGGCGAGGATAAGGAAATTTTTTCTTTTTTCCATCTTCGGTTCGTCCAGAATCCGGGCATGGCTTTCGGATGGCAGCTTGGAAGCAAACTTTTCCTTACCGTTTTCAGAATAATCGCCGTCAGTGCCATAATCTGGTATATATCGCGTATCCGCAACATCAGGCGTCTGCCCGTTGGATATGTGGTGTGCTTCTCGTTGATATGCGCCGGAGCCGCAGGCAATATTTTCGACTGCGTGTTCTATGGCGAGATATTCAACAATCCCTATCCGCCCGCGGTGGCGCAATTTGTGCCGTGGGGCCAAGGTTATGCCCCGATATTCGAGGGCATGGTGGTGGATATGTTCTACTTCCCGCTGTTTTCATTTACATGGCCGTCGTGGGTGCCTGTGCTTGGCGGCTCGGTATTTTCGTTTTTTGATCCGGTGTTTAACTTTGCCGATGCTGCCATTTCTGTCGGAATGATAGCATTGATAATTTTTTATCATCGTTACCTGCTCGTTCTCAATGAGAAAGGAATGGATGAAATAGAGAACGAAAAGAAAAAGTAGGGGATGATGAGAAAATTGCCGGCCTTGTTTTTATTTGCGCTCGCGGCATCGGTTGGTTGCAACCGTGTTCCGGGTCATGTCATCCCTCCCGACGATATGGCCGAGATTATGGCCGATCTCAATACGGCCGAGGCTGTGGCCGAGACAAACCATGCGATGTTTCCCAATGATTCCACTCGCAGGGTGCTCCGTCAGTCGATATATATGGCCCATGGAATTACTGAGGCCGACTTCGACTCGTCTATGATGTGGTATGGCCGCAATATCGACCGATACGTGGAAATGTGCGAGCTCACCATCGAGACTCTTGAAGCGCGTCAAAAGAAACTCGGCATGCAAATGTCCGACCGCATGGGAATGTCTGTGTCGGGCGATTCTGTCGATGTCTGGCAATCATCGCATTATCTGAACATGAATAACCGATTGCCTTCCCGTATAATATATTTCACGCTTTCTGCCGACGATAATTGGCTCCCGGGTGATTATTATACATGGCGCTTGAAGGTAATCAACGGCGAGCCATCCACCCAATGGGGATTTATTGCTGAATATGAAGATGGCTCTGTGGAAACTTTAAATCTGTCCACAACCGGCCGTTTATGGACGGAAGCCTCTTTCATATCCGACTCGACAAAGACCATGAAAGAAATCCGTGGCTACGTCGACCTCGGAGAGCAGTCGGGGCTGTATGTCGACAGTATCACTCTTGTAAGAAAACGCGTCGACCCCGAAAAATATTCACAACGCTACCGTCAGCGCAGGTTCCGGTCGGCCGAGGGCGGACAAATCATAGGCACAAGATGATACGCATATTAGCCCGCAGGATTGTTTTTGAGGGGCAGGAGCATAAACTGTCTTTGCTTGAAATATCCGCGGATGGTCGTAAAGTGAAAATTTCTCCTTTTGTCAAAGAAACTCATTCCACTGTTTTTATTGACGGCGCGGTTGAGGTGATTCACACCGGCCAAGGATACTCATATCGCTGTATATGAGCGATAGTTAACCAAAATTTGTTTTACATTAAATAGAAAAAACACCAATATGATAAAAATTGGAGAAAATAATAAATTGAAAGTGGTGCGTCCGGTAGATTTCGGCGTATATCTTGATGGAGGAGAAGCAGGCGAAATACTCATGCCCGCCAAGTATATATCTTCACCCCTAAGCCCGGGCGACGAGGTCGATGTATTTGTCTACACCGATTCAGAAGACCGTCTTGTAGCCACTACCGAGCGGCCATTTGCCCGTGTCGGAGAATTTGCCTTTTTGCAGGTTCTGCAAGTAAACAGGGTAGGGGCTTTCCTCGACTGGGGGCTGCCTGCAAAAAACCTTCTCGTGCCCTTTGCCGAGCAAAAAGCAAAGATGCGCCCCGGCGGCATATATCTCGTTTATGTATATCTCGACCATACGACAAAGCGCGTTGTAGCTTCATCTAAAATTGAAAAATATATCGGAAATGTCGTGCCTCGTTACACCCCGGGCGACAAAGTGTCGGCTCTTGTATTCGAGCATACGTCCATCGGATACAGATGTATCGTCGACAACCTGCATTATGGCATGATTTACGACAACGAAGTGTTCCGCCCGATTGAGGTTGAAAACACCGTCGAGGCTTATGTGCGCCAGGTGCGTGAAGATGGTAAAATAGACCTTACTCTTGCCGACAAGGCGTCTGTGCGTACAGATTCATTGTCGGAGCGTGTTTATAATGCAATTGTCGAGGCCGGAGGCCGGCTGCCCATGTCCGACAAATCATCTCCCGAAGAAATCCGCGAGCGTTTCCAGTGCTCTAAGCGCGATTTCAAGCAGGCGATAGGACATTTGTTCCGCGACCGTCGGATTCTCCTTGGCGAAGGCGAATTATTGGTCGCAGATAAGTAGAGAGTGTTAAATTCGACTCTTAAAAAAAGTTAATAGTTTAGAAACTGTAAGGATATATAAACTATTTTAACATTCATATTCGCCATTTTAGTTGTTATAGTTGTAATTTTGTGAACAAATTCGGGTTCCACTGCCAAGTCTTCCCGAGAAAGTAACATCAGAATATATAATACAACTATTTAAATATCTATGAGCGAATCCGTAAATATCCGCGAACTCAACAGCCTTGTTGCCGGCAAGAGCGAGTTTATCAACCTGATAACACATGGCATGGACCGCACTATCGTCGGTCAGAAACATCTCGTGGAATCTTTGGTGATTGCACTCCTGGCAAACGGCCACGTGCTTCTCGAAGGCGTTCCCGGCCTTGCAAAGACTCTTGCCATAAAGACTCTTGCTCAACTTATCGACGCAAAATACAGCCGAATCCAGTTTACCCCCGACCTTCTCCCTGCCGATGTGCTCGGTACAATGATATACTCTGTTAAAAACGAGCAGTTTCAGGTGAAAAAAGGCCCGATTTTTGCAAATTTCGTGCTCGCCGATGAAATCAACCGCGCCCCCGCAAAGGTGCAGTCGGCATTGCTCGAAGCCATGCAGGAGCGTCAGGTGACAATCGGCGACACCACTTTCCCGCTCCAAGAGCCGTTCCTGGTCATGGCTACGCAAAACCCCATCGAGCAGGAAGGCACATATCCGCTTCCCGAGGCACAAGTCGACCGTTTCCTCATGAAGGTAGTCATTGGCTATCCCACCAAAGATGAAGAAAAACTTATTGTCCGCCAAAACATATCCAATGTGCGCAATAAAGTTGAGGCCCTTCTGCGTCCGGAAGAAATTATCGACGCTCAAAACGTTGTAAATCAGATATATGTCGACGAAAAAATCGAACGTTACATCGTCGACATCGTATTTGCTACCCGTTTCCCCGGCGATTTCGGCCTTGCCGACCTTACAAGCATAATAGCATTCGGAGCTTCTCCCCGTGCTTCCATCTCGCTTGCCCGTGCCGCTCGAGCCTACGCTTTCATTCACGGCCGCGGCTATGTTATCCCCGAGGACATCATTGCCGTAAGCCATGATGTGTTGCGTCACCGTATCGGCGTGACATACGAAGCCGAAGCAAACAACATCACTACCGATGAAATAATCACCGAGATACTCGACAAAGTCCAGGTACCCTGATGGATGCGAACGAACTGCTGAAAAAGGTTAGGAAGATAGAAATCAAGACACGTGGCTTGTCGCAGAATATCTTCGCCGGCGAATATCATTCCGCCTTCAAGGGGCGCGGAATGATGTTTTCGGAGGTACGCGAGTACCAGTACGGCGACGACATCCGCGACATCGACTGGAACGTGACCGCGCGTCAGAACCGGCCTCACGTCAAAGTATATGAGGAGGAGCGCGAGCTTACCGTGATGCTTCTTGTCGATGTGTCCGGAAGCCGCTTTTTCGGCGCTGTCGGGGAAGAGAAACGAGAGATGATAGCGGAAATATCCGCCACGCTCGCGTTCTCGACAATACAAAACAACGACAAGATTGGCGCGATATTTTTCTCCGATAAGGTGGAGAAGTTTATCTCTCCCAAGAAAGGCCGCAAACATATCCTGTTCTTGATTCGTGAACTCATCGATTTTCAGCCCGAGAACCGTGGCACAGACATCGCACATGCCGTGGAATATTTCACCAATGCGATAAAACGACGCTGTACGGCTTTCGTGATAAGCGACTTTATCGACAAATCCGACTATCGGCAGGCCTTGACCATAGCGCGCAACCGTCACGATGTGATGGCAATGCAGGTCTACGACAAGCGCGATGCTCAGATGCCCGACGTGGGGCTTATGCGCGTGGCCGATCTCGAGACCGGCGACACCCGGTGGATCGACACATCGTCGTCGAAAGTGAGAAAAGCCTACGACCGTTGGTGGTACGACCGCCAGCAGCATATGTCGGCATCGCTCCGTGCGTCGAGGGTCGATTTTGGCTCGGTAGCCACCGACGAAGATTATGTGAAACCCCTTCTTTCACTTTTTAAAAACAAAAGCGCGCGATAATAAATAATGGTAAAATCACGGTCAACATATTTTATAGCGGCATTTGCCCTCCTGTTTTCCATATTTGGAGCATCGGCTCGGGTCGTGAAAGTTACGGCTGAGGCCGATTCCGTGGCCTTGACTATGGGCGACACCACGGTAGTCCGCGTTCAAGTAATCAAGGAAGGGCATCCCGGTGTGCTCGTCGGCCTTCCTGAAAAGGAACAGGACTATCACGGCATGGAGCTCTCAAACATAGCTGTCGATTCCACCGATCTTGGCAATGGCCGCACACAGCTCGACTATCACCTTACTTTTCAGGCTTTCGATCCGGCGGCGGCAGTGGTGCTTCCCGGCTTTTCCTATGCCGCGGCAGGCGACACTGTCAAGTCCAACGTCCTCACGTTCAAGGTGCTTCCGGTGGAATTGAGCCCCGAACTTGGCGATATCAATAACGTGGACTCGCTCACTATCCATCCGTCGGAAGGTCCGGTGCAGTTGCGCACGCGATTTTACGACTATATCCCCTCGTGGTGGTATTGGGTGGTGATAGCCCTTGTCGCCGTGGCTTTGGGTGTAGTGCTCTATCTCCTGTATAAGAAAAACGGTCCGTCGCTGTTTGTCGCGCGCAAGCCCGTGCCTCCCTACGACCTCGCCATGCAGCGTCTTGCTGCCATTAAACACCGGGGACTTATCGAGCGTGGACAATTCAAGGAATATTACACGGAATTGACCGATACCTTGCGCTCATATCTTGAAGGCCGGTTCGGCATCTTTGCAATGGAGATGACGACAAAGCAGATTCTGGAGCAACTTAGAGCCAATGAAGAGACCCAATTGTCGGCGGCTCAGATTCAGTCGGCGCTTGAAATGGCCGATTTTGTGAAATTCGCGGCCGTGAAACCGTTGCCCGACGATAATATCAAAACTTACAACACAATATACGATTTTGTAGAGTCGACCAAGCCGGTTCCTACTCCGGAGGAAGAAGCAGAGGCTGCAAAATCAAAGAAAAAGAAGTAAGATACTTCATAACTCATAACTTCTACCTGATACTTAAATGCAGTTTGCCCACCCGTCATATTTTTGGCTATTCCTTGGTTTTATTCCATTGATTGCATGGTATATAATCAAGCAGAGGAATGCTCGTGCGTCGATGGCTATTTCCACAATATCGCCATTTGCGTCAATCGGACGCTCATGGAAGGAATATGTGCGCCATTTAGTCTTTCTACTCCGTCTAGGAGCTCTGGCTTGCCTTATTATCATTCTTGCCAGGCCGCAGGTCAAGGACAATTGGCGCACGACATCGACCGAAGGTACCGACATAATGCTTGCCATCGACGTGTCGTCGTCGATGCTTGCGCGTGATTTCCAGCCCGACCGTCTCGAAGCGGCAAAAGCAGTGGCGCAGAAATTTGTTGCCGGCCGCGATGGCGACAATATCGGCGTTGTAATCTTCGCCGGAGAAAGCCTTACCGGCATACCCATGACGGTCGACCGCTCGATGCTTCTCAACTATATCAACTCCATCAAGATGAACATCCTTCCCGACGGCACAGCCATTGGCGATGGCATTGCCACTTCGCTCAACCGTCTTAAAGAAGGCAAGGCAAAAAGCCGGAGCATAATTCTCCTCACCGACGGCTCGAACAATACCGGCGTTGTGGCTCCTGTAATGGCGACTGACGTGGCTAAGGAACTCGGAGTGCGCATCTACACGGTAGGTATCGGCACCAACGGCATGGCGCCGACTCCGGTCATGGGCATGTTCGGCAATATTGAATACGAGCCGCAGAAGGTTGTAATCGACGAAGGCACATTGCGTGAGATTGCCGATGCTACGGGAGGCAAGTATTTCCGCGCAACCGACAATAAGGTCCTTAGCGACGTGTTTGCCGAAATCGACCGGCTCGAAAAAACAAGGATGGACGTGCGCCATTTTTCTCATACCGAAGATAATTACATGCTCTTCGCCTGGATAGCATTTGCACTTGTAGCCTTAGACTTGCTTTTGCGATACACGGTGCTTCGTTCCATTCCATAAACGATATAAAAGAGATTTGATAATATGTTTGATTTCGCATACCCTATACATCTATATCTATTGGCGACGCTGGTTGTCTTCGCCCTCCTTTTCTGGTGGGCCCAGATTTCACGGTCGCGCAAGTTGCGGCGGTTCGGTAAGCTCGGGGTTATCGGAAACCTTATGCCCGATGCCTCGATATACAAGCCCAGAATCAAGATTGTGCTCGAGCTTCTTGCCCTTGCGGCGATTGTGATAGTGCTGGCCCGGCCCCGATATGGAGAAAAGGAAACCCAGCAGTCGCGTCAAGCCGGTATCGAGATTATGATTGCATTCGACGTGTCAAACTCCATGCTGGCATCGTCCAACGACGACCCCAATGGCATATCTCGCCTCGACAGAGCGCGTCTCGTGCTTGAAAAACTTGTCGACAAATTGCACAATGATAAAGTCGGGCTTGTCGTTTTTGCCGGCGAGGCCAAGACGCAAATGCCGCTCACCACAGATTATTATTCCGCTAAAATGTATCTCGGCGACTTGTCGCCGCGTCTGGTGCAATTCCAAGGCACGTCTATCACCGATGCAATAAATATGTCGGTAAGCGCATTTTCAGATAATCAGGATGTGCAGAAAGCCATTATACTCATTACCGATGCCGAAAACCACGAAGGCGACGCCATAGAGGCCGCTAAGGAGGCCAAGAAAAAAGGCATCCAGGTCGACGTGATCGGCGTGGGCTCGGCCAAATGTGCGCCAATCCCGGTCAACAGCCGTGGCGACGACTTTATGCGCGACAACTCCGGCCAGGTGGTAATCACCACTTTTGATGAAAACTCCGCCAAATCGATAGCCGAAGCCGGCGGCGGCGTATATGTCAACGGTGCGTCGCAGAAAGCATTGTCTGCTCTTACAGATGCGCTTGATTCCCTCGACAAAACTGAATTTAAGCGTGTAGAGTATAAGGCCGGCGCCGAGCAGTTCCCCACTTTCGCCTGGCTTGCCCTGATATTGCTCGTAGCCGATATTTTCGTGCTCGACCGTAAAATCGGATGGCTCAAAAACATACAGTTCTTCACGAAAGACTCAAAGAAATGATGCGATACCCTATATTACATATAATTGCATGTGCAATGGCGGTGATATCTGCGCCGAGTGTCTTTGCGCAGCAGCCCCGCGACAACTCAATCAAGGAAGAACGCAACTTGATTAAGGATGGCAACAAGGCTTATCGTGAGGGGAACTACGCAAAGGCCCTGCAATACTACGACGAGGCTTTGCTCGAAGCTCCGATGTCGGAGGCCGCTCAATTCAACCGCGCCGTTGCTCTTACCCATCTTGCAAATCCGGCAGATTCCACCTCCAAGACTCTCGACCAGGCCATAGAAATCTATCAACGTCTTGGCAAGGCCGCCGCCGACAAAACGTTGCGTGAGAAATCGAATTACAATCTTGGCAACCTTGCCTTCAACCGGCAGGATTATCAGCAAAGCATCGACTATTACAAAAAAGCGCTTCGCATCAATCCCGCAAATATGCACGCGAGAGAGAACCTCCGTGTAGCCCAGTTGAAATTGCCCGAAAACGACAATCAAAACCAGGACCAACAGCAGCAACAAGACCAACAGCAACAGCAGCAAGAACAACAGCAGCAACAGCAGCAACAGCAGCAGCAACAGCAAATGAGCGGCAATGCCGAGCAGATACTGCAAACTATGCAAAACCGCGAAAACCAAACGCGAGAAAAGACAAAGGAACAGCCGCAGCCTATGCGCGCCACCACCGACAAGCCCTGGTAAAGCCAACCGGGCATTCGTAATTATCAACCGAATTATGAAAATCCGTTTCAACATATTATTTCTCATTTTGGTGTTGCCGCTTATTGTGGCAGCACAGGTATCGCTGAGAGTGCAGGCTCCCAGGCAGGTTGTGGAGGGAAGGAAGTTCTCTGTGACATTCCGCTTGTCCAACGCATCCTCAAATGCGCCTTCCGCCCCCACTTTGAATAATTGCAAATTTGTCTACGGTCCATCGACATCTACGATGAGTTCCACCCAGATTATCAACGGGCAGGTGTCATCGTCGACATCAATCGATTTTACATTTACATATCTTGCCGAGAAAGCCGGCGAGGTGACCATACCGGAGGTATCTGTCAATGCCGACGGAAAAAAAGTGTCGTCGGCTCCGGCTCGTTTCACAATCCTGCCTCCCGACAAAAACGCGCAGCAGAATCAAGGCGGCTACGGCGCTCCCGCGGTCGACGATATTTCCACCCACACTCCCCGTAAAATATCGTCCGACGACATGTTTGTGCGCATCAATCTGAGCAAGGCTTCTGTTTATGAGCAAGAGGCCGTGATTGCAACGATGAAGGTGTATACCAAATACAATATTTCAAGTTTCCGCGCCACGGCCCAGCCAACCTTCGAAGGCTTCCTGTCTGAGGAGCTTGATGTGCCCAACCAGATTGAACAGGAGCATTACAACGGCCAGAATTATACCACCGCCGTGCTCAAACGTTGCATACTCTATCCGCAGAAAACAGGCAATCTTATAATCACCTCCGGAAAATTCGAAGTCACTATTGTGCAATATGAACTTGTAAGCAACGGATTTTTCCAGACACGCCGTCCGGTCGAGCAACAGGTCATAACACAATCCAACAACGCTACGCTCCATGTCGTTCCGCTGCCCGAGCCGCGTCCGGCATCGTTTAATGGAGCTGTCGGCCAATTCTCGGCGTCGGCGTCGATGTCGCCCACGGAGTTGCGCACAAACGAGGCGTCGACATACACATTCAATGTAAAAGGCACGGGCAACATAAAATATCTGAAAACCCCGACCATCGATTTCCCCGCAGGTATAGACCAATATACCCCCAAGACCGATATAGATGCACGTTTTGCCGGCAATAATATCAGCGGATCGTATCAAGTGGTATATACACTCGTGCCGCAAGAACCGGGAAAATTCGACATCCCCGCCTGGGATTTCACATATTTCAATCCCTCGACAAAAGAATATGTCACAATTCCCGTCGGAGGCTATGAAATGAAAGTGGCACAAGGTGCGTCAACATCTGCCATTACCGAGCAGACATCCATAAAAAAGGAAATGACCGATATATTGCATATCAAGTCATCGGCATCAAGTGCCCAGCAGAAAATGCCATCGCGCATATTCCATTCGGCAATCTATTGGATACTCTACATCGGAGCCGCCGCCGCGCTCGTGGCAGTGATACTTATTTATCGACGGAATCTGAAACTTCGCGCCGATGTGCGTGGCCGCAAACTCGCGCGTGCCAACCGTGTTGCGGCAAAACGCCTCAGGGCGGCCCGCCGGCTCATGTCGGCACATCAGTCCGAGCAATTCTATGCCGAGTTGAGCCGTGCGCTTTGGGGATATATCTCCGACAAGCTCGGTATACCGGCGTCGCAGCTCCTGCGCGATAACATTGCCGAGCGGCTTGGCGCATATGGCGTAAGCTCCGACGCGACAGCCGAGATTATCTCGATACTCGACGATTGCGAGATGGCACGATTTACCCCGGGCAGCTCATCCGACGAGGCATTGTCAAATCTCTACGACAAAGCGGTGACAGCGATAAAAAGCGTGGAAGACTCGAAAAAATAACCCCACACAGAGTTCATGCAAAGATGAAACATATATATTTCACGATACTATTCCTTTTCAGCGCGGCAAGCATGATGTTTGCAGCACCTTTGGCCGTGCAGGCCGATTCGGCCTATAACAAAGAAGACTATTCATCGGCCGTGCGCCTGTATCATCAGGCAATAGAGGCCGACGGGGTGTCGCCCGAAGTATGCTACAATCTGGCAAATGCCTACTATCGCATCGGGCGTCCCGGCCGTGCCGTAATCTACTACGAGCGCGCGCTGGCCCTCGACCCGTCGATGCACGACGCGCGTACAAATCTTGAATTTGTAAACACACGCATCCTCGACCGCCCCGAAGACGACAGCTCGTTCCTTGGAAACCTTCACCGTTCTATCTCATCATGGATGAGCGCCGACGCATGGGCATGGACAGCCTTCGCGCTGTTTGTTATAATACTTGGCTGTGTGGCAGTTTACATATTCAGTGGAAACATCATCCTGCGTAAGGCCGGATTCTTCGGCGGATTTATCATGCTGTTTGTATTTGCATATGTATTGGTGATAGCAAGCGGCACAGCATCGGCCTATGCCGACCATTCACGCGCCGTAGTGGTTGTGCCCACTGCCAACATGGCCACGACCCCCGGAGCCTCCACATCGAAAAATGCGAAAATAATACCCGTGCATGAAGGAACACGCGTGGAAATAATGGACTCAATGGCTATACCGGGCGACGCCGTTCCGATGTGGTACGATGTTAAGATAAACAACTCCACCCGGGCCTGGGTAAAATCAACGGATATCGAACGGATATAAAAATAATATCCTGATATTTAACGTGTTAGAATTTGAAACTGTCTTTTCATGTTTTAAAACATATTTTTTTATTTGCAAATACCGAAAACATATAATAATTTTATAACCAAAACAAATCAACCATGATTTCAAGGCCGCCCGTCCACGGCGGTGAAAAATACAAATAATCAAATTCTTAACATAATACCCCTACGATTATGACAAAGACAATCACGTTCAACGACCTCCGTCGTCTCAAAGACAGCCTTCCCGATGGCTCTATGCACAAAATCGCCGACAAACTCAACATCACTGTGCAAACCGTCCGTAACTACTTCGGTGGTTCAAACTACGACTTCGGCCGCAATGTGGGTGTCCACATCGAACCGGGTCCCGACGGCGGCATCGTAGTGCTCGACGATTCCACAATCTACGACATGGCCGTTGAAATCCTCCAGGAAACACAGGAAGAAGCATAATCCGCAAAAGGATTGCTAATAAAAAGAAAAAGGCGCGTTCATCTTGAACGTGCCTTTTTCTTTTTATCGGCCGGTGTTCTTGTATTTTAATTCATTGCTGTCCGCTAAAAAACTTGCAAACCTTATTGTAAACAGGTGCACGAAGCGGCGGAGTCTGTCGAATACGGTTTGCTTTATATTATTCATCGAGAATTACGACATGAGCCTCTTAATCAGATATTTTGTCCAAGCGAAGAGGGGGCGGCGGTGCAGGTAGTTCAAGTCGTGGCCGTGGGTGTAGGCCTCGCGCTCGAATGAGATGTTCAGATATGCGTCTTGACGGTTGCGATATTGAAGCAAACGAAACAGCCATTCGATGAGATATAGGATGTAGAACGGGATGAAAAGCAATTCTCGTTGCTGGGCCGTGTGTATGCGCTCGTGGTTGACGACATATTTGTCGATCCACGATGGGTCGCGGGTCCATATAGTCCCGAACAAGTTAACGCATATCCCTTTGGGAATCAGTTTGGATTTGATTATCATATATATTGAAAAATTTTCATCCCGCTGTCAAAACCGACAACGGGATGAAAGTATCTTAAACTTCATCATCCGGGGCGAAATAGGACTTTAAAGATGCGCTTTTCATGCGGGAGAACAGATTGCTTCTGCATTCCTTGATTTGTTCCGGAGAGGCGTCTTCGTCGGCGAGGGTGGGATTGTCGGACATGGCTCCGCAGAAAGCGTCTTTTATACGTGAGTTCCAGCTTCGACGTGAGCGTCGTTCTTGTTCGAACATTGCACCGGTGCCTTCCTCTGTTTGGTCGAATTGCAGCGAGTGGTCGATGTGCAAGGCGGCCGAGGTGGAGCGGGCGTCGATGTTCGCGCCTATGAAGCTGAAATTCCAGCCCATTTCTTTCAGCTCGTCGATCATGCGCACTACGCGTTCGGGAGTGTATAATCGGGAGGCGTTCTCCATGCCGTCGGTGATGATTGTGACGCATCCCACGGCAAAGGTGTCGTTGTCGACTTTGGCGCGCAGGTCGCTGAGCGTGGAGCCGATGGCGTCGAAAAGCGGGGTGCCTCCCCATGGCTGATAATCGTCGTCGGTGATATGGTTTACGTCGGCGGCCGGGGCATTTTTGATTATGTAATGCGACGGATTAGAGCGGTTGGACTGGAACGCGTAGATAGAAATCTTATGTTCCTGTGTTTCGGCGTTTTCCTGCTGGGAAGATTTAATGGTGTTGATTGTTTCGTTGCATCCGGACACGGTCTGCCGTTTGATTCCGGACATAGAGCCCGACTCATCAAGGATGATGAGGTTGTAGACAATTTGTTTCATAAAAAATAGTTGGAAGTTGAGGAGTTAGAAAGGTGAGGAGAGAGGAGACAGGTGAGAGAGAAGAATGAAAGAGGTGAAAAGTGGAGAGAAGAGGAGTGGGAGAGAGAAGAATGATAGAGAGAGGAGAACGATGGAGAGAGAAGGAGATTTATAAAATCGCTAAATCATGAACGGATTTCTGGAGCTTTCAGATTGTTCTTCTTCGAATGAGTCTTCATCGAACGAGAATACGCGGGTCAACCGTTTAATCCGGCTCGGGTTGCCGGAAGAGGCCCTTGTCGGAGTTCCTGTTTCGACAAGGTAGCCGGTCGATGCCATTTTTTTGTGGAAATTACGACGGTCGTATGTCGTGCCGTTGATTATTTCGTAAAGACGTTGCAGTTCGGGAATAGTAAATTTTTTGTCGAGGAGTTTAAAGATGATTGGACGTGATTTCAACACTTCGCGTATATGGGCGCGGGCTTTTTCTATTATTTCAGCATGGTCGAATGCGAGGGGCGGAAGGCTGTCGATTTCGAACCATAAGGCATCTTTCGCATCATCGCCGGCGATGAGCTCGAAATCAGATTTCCTAACCATGGCAAAGAATGCCACTGTCACCACTCTTTCGCGTGGGTCGCGCCGCACCGATGAGAATACATGAAACTGCTCGAGGTACACCTCTTTTATTCCGGCTTCCTCCAGCAGCTCGCGGCGGGCACATTCTTCAATGGTCTCGTCAATGCGCATGAATCCACCGGGGAGGGCCCACATGCCAAGGAATGGCTGCACCCCCCTCTCAATCAGAAGCACATGGAGTGTGCGCCCGTCGAACCCGAACACCACGCTGTCGGCCGTAACGGCGGGGTGAGGGTAGTCATATTGATATGGTTTTTGAGCGTTGAAAAGATTCATTATGCTGTAATGTGTAAATTTTACACCGCAAAGATAAAGTGTATTTTTTACACGGCCAAAAAATTTGTGTATTTTTTACACAAAAAATGTGATTTTTTTCAAATCTTAGTCATAATTGGCAAAATTTATGGAAAAATGGCGTGAATGTACCAAAATTATTTTGTACTTTTGCAGACGTAAAACGAACTCTTATTAAATTATATATAATGGTAAGTTACAAAGACCTCGGCTTGGTGAATACTCGCGATATGTTCGCCAAGGCCATCAAAGGCGGATACGCTATCCCCGCTTTCAACTTCAACAACATGGAGCAGCTTCAAGCTATCATCAAAGCTGCCGCTGAAGAAAAATCTCCCGTCATCCTCCAGGTATCGAAAGGCGCTCGCAACTATGCCAACGCCACACTTCTCCGCTACATGGCTCAGGGCGCAGTAGAATATGCAAAAGAACTCGGCTGGGAGCATCCCCAGATCGTTCTTCACCTCGACCACGGTGATTCTTTCGAACTCTGCAAAAGCTGCATCGACTCCGGTTTCTCTTCCGTAATGATCGACGGCTCGCACCTTCCCTACGAAGAAAACGTAGCCCTCACAAAGAAAGTTGTTGACTATGCTCACCAGTTCGATGTAACTGTTGAAGGCGAACTCGGCGTTCTCGCCGGTGTTGAAGACGAAGTTTCTTCCGACCACCACACCTACACCAACCCCGAAGAAGTTATCGACTTCGCTACCCGCACAGGTTGCGACTCCCTCGCTATCTCTATCGGCACTTCCCACGGCGCATACAAGTTCACTCCCGACCAGTGCACACGCAACGCCGATGGCAAGCTCGTTCCCCCGCCTCTGGCATTCGACGTGCTCGACGCCGTTATGGAAAAACTCCCCGGTTTCCCCATCGTGCTCCACGGTTCTTCTTCCGTTCCCCAAGAATACGTCGACATCATCAACACCCACGGTGGCAAACTTCCCGATGCAATCGGTATTCCCGAAGAACAGCTCCGCAAAGCCGCCAAGAGCGCTGTTTGCAAAATCAACATCGACTCCGACAGCCGTCTTGCCATGACCGCTGCTGTTCGCAAAGTCTTCGTTGACAAACCCGGCGAATTCGACCCCCGCAAATACCTCGGCCCGGCTCGCGACGAAATGGAAAAACTCTACAAGCACAAAATCGTTAACGTGCTCGGTTCCAACGGCAAGGCTGAATAATCCGACCCTGACAACCAACCATAAAAAACTCGCTTCCGTATCGGGAGCGAGTTTTTTTATGTCAAGCCGCGAGACGTAGTATGTTAGGCACAAGCCGAAAATGCGGTGCTTGGAATCGCGTAGCGATTCAAGAGTGTAGCCGGGGGTGAAGCGATAGCGGAACCCCCGGTATGTTGAGGTTGGTTCATCGTGGTATCGGAGCGAGCGGCAGCGTAGCGTTCTGCACCACGGTTGGCGTTATCGAACGCTCCGGCAGGCTCCGCTCCAACACCATAATAAATTAACATCCACGCCCCCAGGGCTGTCGCCCTGCGCTACAATATTTGTCTCCTAACGGAGACGCAATGCACCGTAATTACGGCTTGACCCCGGATTGTGATTATATTTTTCACAATCCGGAGGATTGTGTTCCTACCGGGTGGATTCAATTCCTACCAATTGAATAATAATGCACCGGGATTACTACTTGACCCTCAATAAGTTGTAGCTTGTAACAACGTAACAAAAATATATATATAACTTATTATTATGTTGTTTACAACATTCATACAAACATCCGACAACGCAGAGAAATGTTATAGTATTTTTGTTTGGTACGTTACATGGGTTAGTTGAGCGGGGTCATGTGGTAGCCGAGGCGGCGGAGTTCGACGGCGGCTCCGTAGAAGTAGAGTTTGAGGAGGCAGCGGATGTAGGCAAAATAGGCGGTGGGGGTGCCTGGCTCGATGCCTTCGTGGATGAGAAGGGCGTGAACCATCTCGGCGGCATCGCCTATGAGGCGCGATGTGGATTCGGCTTCCTTGCCGCTCAATTTGAGAATGTCCTCGCATATATGTTCGTCGAGGTTGTCGTATCCGCGGGCGTTGACGAGCACGGCATATAGATTCTCAAATTTTGAATAGGTGTCCCAGTCGTCATCCCACATGCGAGCCACGGCCATGCCGATAAACATCATCCAGCCGAGCGATACGGTGGGATAGTTTTGAAATTCGCGGATGCCGTCGGGTAGATATTTGGCGCATATTTGGTCGCCTTTTTCTGTTATGTCGGGGGAGGCTCCTGGCACCTTGTCTATTTCTTCTTTTGAAAGGAGGAAATTGTAAAGAGCGTCGCCTATACGTGTTTCGAATTTGTCGAGATATTCTTGATCCATAAAGTGTGATATAAAGCCCTCCGGCACAAAAAAGTGCAGGAGGGCATATGGTTTGAATTTTTTTTGGGGTTAGCCTTGGTGGGCGGGACGAAGGAGGTCGTTGACGGTTTTTACCGGGTTGAACGAGGCTCCGGGCACTTCGACGAAGATGGTGAGCCAATTGCTCATCGCGCCGTTCCAAAGACCGGGGAGCTCGAGGGCGCGAAGTTCGCGTCCGCCAAGCGATTTCGAAGATATGAATCCGGTTTCGGGGTCGACATATACGGGAAGATTGAATTTGTCGCCGTCGATGTTGCGGATATAGCATACGAGATCTACGGGATTGAAGTGCGTGGCCTGCGACATTATGTTCTTGTATTCGTCGACAGACGTGTCGATTTGGGTAGATTCGAGAATCTGCGGAGACGCGGTGCCGTCGGGGTTGTAGGCAATAAACGGGCCGCCGCCGGGTTCGCCTTCGTTGCGCACCATGCCGCACACGCGCAACGGGCGGTTGAGCAGGCCTATGAGCATTTCGGCAAGGGCGTCGCCTTTGAGGGTGTCGAATTTGTCGGAGGAAATGGAGAATGTCGATTTCAGGAATTCGACAACGGCAGAGAGCAGCTGCTCGTCGCGGGAGCCTTCGCGTAGGGCGCGGAGATATTCCTCAACCTTGTCGTGGGCAAGGATAAGAGTGCCGGCAAGCACTTTTTTGGAGTGGACGGTGGCGGCACGCTGCGAATCGGGCACGACATTGTCGATATTTTTAATGAACACTACGGTGGCGTCTATGTCGTTGAGGTTTTCAATCAACGCGCCGTGGCCGCCGGGACGGAACACGAGGTTGCCGTTGTCGTCGCGGAAGGGCGAGTTGTCGAGAGCGGCGGCGATAGTATCGGTCGACGGTTTCTGTTCCGAAGTAGACACATTGTATTTAAGTCCGGTGGCGTTTTCGAACTTGGGAACGGCCACTGCGAGCTTGTCGGCAAACAATCCCTGATGTGCGGCCGATACGGTGAAGTGCAGGTTTACTTTTCCGTCGACAGCGGCTGTCTGTGCGCCCTCCATGAGCTGCTCTTCGAGCGGAGTGCGGACTGTGCCGTCGGGATAGCGGTGGAACGAAAGCACGGCTTTGGGCAGGTTGCCGTAGTTCAGTCCTTCGGGGAGGATTATGGCCGCTATAATATCTTTGTATCTTTTTTCTTCGAGAAGGGTGTGTATGTTTTTGCCGTGAAGATCGACGACTACACGGTTGAGCTCATCATAAAAAGGAGTTTTGTCGATTGAGGCGATGAGATTTGCCACATCCGAACCTTCGGCCGGGATGCTGTCTTCTCCGTTTACAAAGGCGAAGAGCGCTTTGAACATGCGCGATGCCGCGCCGGAGGCGGGTACGAATTTGCATACAGAGCCGCCGTCGGCGAGGAAGCGGTTCCAACGGTCGACGGCGAGGTCTTGCTGTGAGCCGGACAGTTGCATGATGCCTTCACCGACCTTTGCCGATGCTTTAAGGCGGAGGTAGGGAAATCCGGTGGCGAAGCGGGCGAGTTGCGCCTCGACTGTCGCGGGGGCTATGCCCTTCTGTTTGAGGAGGTCTAAGTCTTTTTGTTCGAGCATATTTAGAGGTATTAGCGTTTAGTAAAAGTATTAAGTATTAGTTATAAGTTATGAAGCAGGATAGGATTTTGTTTTGGTGTCAGTTTGTCATACGTTTTATCAGGTTGTAGGCCGAGACGATGCCGAGTTCGCCGGATTTAGACAAGTCGGCAATGCCGGCGGGGCGGTTGCCGAGGCGCAAGTAGATATAGCCTCGGTTGTAGAATGCCTCGCCCATATCGGGTTGCAACTCGATGGCCCGGGTATAAGCGGCCAGGGCCGATGTGTAGTCGCCCATCTCAAAGAGGATGTTGCCTTTGTTGAACCAGGCCATTGCCGTAGTGGGCGACAGCTCGATAGCGCGGTCGAAATCGGCAAGGACATCCGCCAGGGGCGCTACCTGCGGCATATTTGGAGCATTATCTTTTTCAGATGAGCCGGGGTCGGGGAGGGCGGAGGCAAGATAACGGGCCTGAGCGCGCAGGTAATAGGCGAGGGCAAAATCGGGGGTAAGGCTTATTGCTCGGTCGAGGTCGGATATGGCGGCCGCATAATTGCGGACGGTCACGAAATCCATGGCTCTGCCAATGTAGTCGATAGCGCGAGGTTCGTGGGTTGATAGATATGAGTTGTAATAGTCGATTGACGAGAAATGACGCTGTATGATTTCGGGGTCGGAGAGCATCGGGGGGCGGGACGTTACCACCACGAGGAAGCGCAGCATGCGAGTGGCGTTGAGCTGGTCCACCTCCTTTATATAATATGTGTTACGCCGAAGTTCTGTCGGAGAATCGTAATATGAGAGTTGCATCATCGGTTCAATCTCGACATTTATGTCACGGTTCTGCACCTTGCCGCGAATTGCCGAGTTGTTGAATTCCTGAGCCATGTCGGTGTTGTTCTCGATTGTGAGAAGCGAACGGAAGCGGCGAGAGGTTTCTTCGTTTTCAGACAGTGATTCCGGAGAGGCATCGGAGTCGGTGGCGGATTTTGCGAGGGCGACAGCCTTTTTGTAATCGGCCTGGGCATGTGCCATCTCTCCCTTGCCGCGCATGAATTCAGAGCGCAGGTAGTATGCTCCCGAGAAATCGGGGAAGCGTTCGATGAGACGGTCGACATCGGCGATGGCCTCGTCGAAGCGATGTTTTTCACCGTAGATTACCGCACGATTGTATAATGCGCGGTAATTGTCGGGGTCGAGCGAGAGCAGGGCGTCGTAGTCGCGCAGGGCTTTGTCGTTGTCGCCAACTTCCATTTCGAGCAAGCCGCGGTTGAAGAGAGCCACAGGGTTGAGTGGCTCGAGCTGTATGGCATAGTCGTAATCGGCCATTGCGCCGAAATAGTCGTCGAGCGAATATCGGAGGAAGGCCCTGTTGATGTACAGGCCGGCAAGACGCGGCTCGAGTTTCACGGCCTCGTTCATGTCGGCAAGCGCGGCCGAGTAGTCCTTTTTGCTGTTTATGGCAATGTCGGCGCGAAGAATGTAGGCGTTCAGGATGTTGCGGTTTATATCAAGAGCCTTGTCGATGTCGGCGGAGGCGGCGGTGGTGTCGGCCATGGCAAGCCTGAGTTTGGCTCTGCCGATGTAGCCGTTGTCGAATCCGGGATAATATTTCAGAAGCTCTGCAAACGAAGAATCTGCCTGCTCGTATTTCTTTGTGTCGGTGAGCGCAAGCGAGCGGTTGAACATAATCTGTCGGTTGCGCGGAAGGAGGCGCAGGGCCTCGTTGTAGTCGGAAATGGCTCCGTCGTTGTTGTCAAGATTCTGTCTTGCCACGCCTCGCACTTCCCATGCGTCTGTAAGAAACGGGTTAAGGTCGATGGCTTTTGCCGCATCGGCCTCGGCTCCGGCAAAGTCGTCAAGGTTGATTTTTGCGATGGCTCGCATCAGGTATGGCTGCGCGAGGTACGGTTTTGCCTGGATGGCCTGGTTGAAGTACTGGATCGACAGCATGTAATCTTCAAAATACAGCGCATTTTGCCCTATGCGCATCACCTGCTCGGTGTTGACCTGAGCGGAGGCTGCGGCGTAAGTTGCAAATCCCGTCAGGGCCAGGATATATTTCAGAAGTCGATTCATAACACAAAGGTAATAAATTTTTCAATCAGGGAAAAATTTATTACCTTTTTATGTTTATGAGCCCCGTTAAAATAAATTAATGTGTTATTCGGTTGCTGGGCGCGCGAGCCGTGCGGCCCTGCAATATGGGGTTGTTATAGTCTTGACCGGGGATTAGTTGCGGCGTGCCGCGCCCTTGGCAGTGAATCCGTGGGCGAGGATGTAATCTTTCACTTCCTGGAAAAGGTCGGTAGCGAATACAAAGTCGTTGAGGGCTTCGGATGTGGTGGCGAAAATCTCTTTCATGTTGCCGACCCACTCGCGGTGGCCTTTGTAGATGAAAATAATGTTCTCGCCAATGCCGAGCACCGAGTTCATGTCGTGGGTGTTGATAACCGTTGTGATATTGTATTCGTGTGTGATGTCGCTGAGCAGCTCGTCAATCACAATGGATGTCTTTGGGTCGAGGCCGGAATTCGGTTCGTCGCAGAACAGATATTTTGGATTCAGCGCGATGGCTCGTGCTATTGCGGCGCGTTTTTGCATGCCTCCCGATATTTCCGACGGGTATTTGTTCTCGGCGCCTTGCAGGTTGACGCGTTCGAGGCAGAACATAGCCCGGTCGCGTATCTCTCCGCGGCTCATGTCGGTGAACATGACCAGGGGAAACATTACGTTGCCAAGCACGGTCTCGCTGTCGAACAGCGCGGAGCCTTGGAAGAGCATGCCGATTTCCTTGCGCAACTCTTTCATCTGTTCGGGCGACATGTCGAGCGTGTTTCGTCCGTCGAAAAGAATCTGCCCTTTTTCGGGACGCAGAAGCCCGACAAGCGATTTCATGAGCACGGTTTTGCCCGAGCCGCTCTGACCGATGATGAGGTTGGTCTTGCCCGTCTGAAAAGTGGCGTTTATATCGAAAAGCACCGTTTTGTCGTCGAACGACTTTGTGACATTTTTTACCTCGATCATTGCAGGAGAAGTTTTGTTAAGATTACGTCGAAAAGAAGAATGAGTATCGAGCTGGATACCACGCCGTCGGTCGACGCCTTGCCTACGTCGAGGGCGCCGCCCTTTACGTAATAGCCGTAGAATGAAGCGACGGATGCGATGATGAAGGCAAAGAACAGCGATTTAATCAAGCCGTACCATACGTACCATTCTATAAACATGGCCTGCAAGCCGTAGACATATTTCGATACGGTGATAATGTCGGTGAATACGGCCACCAGATAGCCGCCGACAATGGAGGTGCCCATGCAAAGAATCACGAGTATCGGCATGAAAAGCACGAAAGCCACTATTTTGGGCAGAACGAGATAGTTGGCTGAATTCACGCCCATGATTTCGAGCGCGTCGATTTGCTCGGTGACGCGCATAGTGCCTATTTCGGACGCTATGTTCGACCCGACCTTGCCGGCAAGGATGAGGCAGAGGATGGAGTTTGAAAACTCGAGGAGCACAATGTCGCGCGTGGCCAGGCCGACCGAATAGGCCGGAATCAAAGGCGACGTGGTGTTAAGCTGCATCTGGATGGCGATTACCGCCCCGATAAATACGGAGATAACCAGCACGAGGGGGATGGAGTCGATGCCGAGCTTCGATACTTCGCCGACGGTGCGCTTCCCAAACACCGCCCAACGGTCGGGGATTGAGAATACCCGTTTTGTGAAAAGGCAATATTTGCCAAATGTGGCCAGAGAATCTATGAAAATCATCTTTTGTTCAAACTTTGCGGCGATAAAGACAAACAATACGCTGTCATTCAGCCGATTTGACGCAAAAGTACGAAAAAACTCATAAACGGGCAAAAAAAATGGCGATTCTTGTTGATAACTTTTCGCCGGCGGGGAAAAACCGTGCAGGAAATAATTCGTACCTTTGCCGGAAAATCGTCCTAAAATACTATAACCCGATGTATCGCAAGGGAAAACTATATTTCAGATATGGCACCATGGGGTCGGCAAAGACGGCCCTGCTCCTCACCACCGCCTATAATTTTGAGGAGCGCAAGATGAGTTACATGTGCATGAAGCCGGTAATCGACACGCGCGACCATGAAAATGTGATAGCGTCGCGCATCGGTATACGCCGCGAATGTCAATGGATTTTCCATGACACCGACTTGTATGCCATGGCTAAAACCAGGTATAAGGAAAAAAGCGAGTTTATTCAGTGGTATCTTATCGATGAGGCTCAGTTCCTGACCGAGGCGCAAGTCGACCAGCTTGCGCGCATTGTCGACGACTTCGGAAGCAATGTGATTTGCTATGGCTTGCGCACCGATTTCCAAAGCCACCTTTTCGAAGGCTCGCGCCGCCTTTTTGAAATAGCGGACACAATCGACGAGATAAAATCTACCTGCAACTGCGGACGGAAAACCATAATCAATGCCCGTATCGACGGCAATGGCGATTTTGTCGAGGAGGGCGAGCAGGTGGAGATTGGCGGCGACGACCGCTATGTGGCCGTATGCCGCAAATGCTGGCGCAACAAGCGCATCGAGCAGGCCTCGCGTGTGGCTCTGCCGCTTTTCGAGGAAAGCATGCCCGAGGATGCGGATGTGCACGGGGGCGTACAATAAACCTGTGCGGCGTCCGTTATATAAGACATGAGACGACTCATTATTATATTAAGCAGTATTATCGCATGGGTGTGTGCGCCGGCGCAGGACGGGTCGGTGGCATACAATTTCTTGAATATACCTATGTCGAACCGGATTTACGGTCTTGGAGGCGTGAACATCAGCCTTGTCAACGACGATATATCCACAATAGACCAAAATCCGGCGCTTCTCGGAGGCGAGATGAGCGGCCAGGTGTCGCTTTCGTATATGCGCTATCTCGGCAGCAGCAATTTCGCCGGGCTGCGTTACGGCCATTCGGCCGGCGAACGGGGAGCCTGGGCGGCCGCCATACAATATTTCGGCTATGGGTCCATGACGGAAACCGATGTCGACGGCACCATCCTCGGCTCGTTTTCTCCGAAAGACGTAGCCTTCATGGGGGCGTATTCTCACGACATCACCGACCGTCTTCGAGGCGGCATAAATTTGAAGATGATATATTCCGGCTATGCCGATTACAGCGCATTTGCCATTGCCACAGATTTGGGCTTGAACTATTATGACCCCGACCGCGACCTGTCGCTGTCGGTTGTGGTGGCCAATCTTGGCGGACAAGTCAAACGGTTTAATGAAAGCTATGACCGGCTGCCGATTGACTTGCGTTTGGGATGGAGCCAAAGTTTCGGCTCTTTTCCGGTGCGCTTTTCAATCACGGCATGGAATCTGACAAAATGGAATCTACCTTATTATGAGACCGGCGACGGCACATCTTCGGAAAAATTTGAAAAAAAAGACTCTTTCAGCTCCAATCTTTTCAGGCATCTTGTTTTTGGCGCCGACCTTGTGGCGTCGCAAAACTGGTATCTCGGATTGGGATATAATTACAAGACGCGCACCGATATGAGCACTTATTCCCGCTCGTTTTTGTCGGGATTCTCGCTTTCGGGCGGTATTCGCGTTAAGTCGTTTGGCGTGGGCCTGGCATTTGCGCAGCCTCATACCGGCGCCACCACAATTATGTTTAACCTTTCCTGTTCACTTAACGAATTGATAAGATGAAACGAATCACAATAGCCATCGACGGCTATTCATCGTCGGGCAAAAGCACAATGGCGCGCCAATTGGCGTCTCGCATCGGATACCGTTATATCGACTCCGGAGCCATGTACCGGGCCGTCACGCTCTATGCCATAGAGCATGGCTTGATAACCGATGCAGGCGTGGCCGACGTGGCTGCGATAGAAAAAGAATTGCCCGGACTTGCCATTGATTTTGCCGTACAGCCCGACGGTTCGCAGCATACGCTGCTGTGTGGCCGCGATGTAGAGACAGAGATACGCCAGCTTTATGTGTCCAATCATGTGTCGACCATTGCCGCTATTCCTGCCGTGCGCCATGCCTTGGTGAAAATGCAGCAGAAACTTGGCGAAGGGAAGGGAATAGTGATGGACGGACGTGACATAGGCACCACGGTATTTCCTGACGCCGAGCTTAAAATTTTTGTCGATGCCTCGGCGCAGACAAGGGCTCAGCGACGTTTTTCCGAACTCATGTCAAAAGGCGATGCCGTGACATTTGAAGAAGTCCTCGCCAATGTGGTGCATCGCGACCATATCGATGAAACCCGTGCGGAAAGCCCGCTCCGACGTGCCGACGATGCCGTAAGCCTTGACAATTCCACAATGACAAAGGAAGAGCAGGACGCATGGCTTCTTGAACAATATAATCGCGTGGCAAATGTCTGAACACAGGGCGGAAATCGAGATAGACCCCAACTCGGGCTTCTGCTTCGGGGTTGTAACGGCCATAGCAAAGGCGGAAGAAGAACTGAAAAAATCGGGTAGGCTTTATTGCCTCGGCGATATAGTGCATAATTCCGACGAGGTGGAGCGTCTGCGCCGGTCGGGGCTCGAGACCATTACTCACGAGCAGTTTGCGCGCCTCCATGATGTGAAGGTGTTGCTTCGTGCCCATGGCGAGCCGCCGGAGACATACGAAATTGCGCGACGTAACAATATCGAGATAATAGACGCCACATGCCCTGTCGTGCTCCGTTTGCAGCGGCGCATAAAACAAACATTTGATTCCGATCCGTCGCATCCTCAGATAGTGATATACGGCAAAATCGGACATGCGGAGGTGAATGGCCTCGTAGGCCAGACCCGTGGAGAGGCCGTGGTGGTCGAGCATCTCGACCAGCTGTCGAAAGTGGACCTCACGCATGACATAGCCCTTTATTCCCAGACCACGAAATCGCTTGAAGGATTTCGTGAGATGATCGACACCATTAGCGCCCGGATAGAGCCCGGCGTGAAATTCAGCTATTACGACACGATATGCCGCCAGGTGGCAAACCGTACCGAGCATTTGCGCCGGTTTGCCGCCGAGCATGAAGTGGTGCTGTTTGTGGCCGGGGCAAAGAGCAGCAACGGGCGTATTTTGTTTGACCATTGCCGCAGGGTGAATCCGCGCACCTACATGTTGTCGAATCCGGACGAACTCACCCCGGAGATGACAGCCGAAGCGTCGTCGATAGGCATCTGCGGCGCCACATCCACTCCGCGTTGGCTTATGGAAGCCGTGGCCGGACGATTGCGTGAGGAAGGGCGTTGATATTTACAATGTGTAAAAAAATATGTTAAATATTTGGGATTAAAATAAAATTTATATATTTTTGCAAAAAGATTGTTTGGCGCCTTGTGAAAAATGTTAAAAAATCGAAAAAGTATGCTGCGCTTTCAATTTTGAGAAAAGTATTCATGAACAAAATAATATTATCGGACATTCAACTATAAACGAAGCATAAATTTTTTTAATACATTCTCACTCTCTTATTCAACTATTTCCATGCCGAGAGGCAACTTGTTTTTTTAGTCTGAATTTTTTATCTATCAAAAACCTATCATGGACAACAACCCTACAACACCGGAAGAAAAGAAACCGAAACGCCCGCGTATCGGAGCGAATCGCACATCATATAATTTCGATGGCCAACATCTTGACGCCCCTGCTTCTGGCGAAGGTTCCGACGGGCAATCTGCCGGAACATACCAGCGTCGTTCATACGACCGCCAAGGCGGCTATCAGCAGCGTCAGGGCGGCTATCAACAGCGTCAAGGCTACCAGCCTCGCCAGCATTATTACCAAAATGCCGACCAGCAGGATTCCGCTCTGACAGACAATTCCGGCGATACCGGAGCGCAGTCGGAAGACGGATACCAGGGCGGCTACCAGCAGCGTCAAGGCGGCTATCAACAGCGTCAAGGCGGCTACCAGCAACGCCAGGGTGGCTATCAACAGCGCCAGGGCGGATACCAGCAACGTCAAGGCGGCTATCAGCAGCGCCAGGGCGGCTATCAACAACGTCAGGGCGGCTACCAACAGCGTCAAGGCGGCTATCAGCAACGTCAGGGCGGCTATCAGCAGCATGACAATGGCGAATACCAGGAAGGCGGCTATCAGCAGCGTCAAGGCGGTTACCAACAACGCCAGGGCGGATACCAACAGCGTCAAGGTCAGAACGGCGGCTATCAGCAACGCCAGGGCGGCTACCAGCAGCGTCAAGGCCAAAACGGCGGCTATCAGCAACGCCAGGGTGGCTACCAGCAGCGTCAAGGCCAGAACGGCGGCTATCAGCAGCGTCAAGGCGGCTATCAGCAACGAGGCCAACAGCGCGGAGCTTTCCCCGGCAAAGGCAAGAGCTTTGTGCCGCGTCCCCGCCCGGTTGAATACGAAATGCCGATTCCGGATCCCAATGAAAAAATCCGTCTCAACAAGTTCATGGCAAATGCCGGAATATGCTCGCGGCGCGAAGCCGACGAATTCATCCAGCAGGGCCTTGTTAAGGTCAACGGCGAAGTTGTGACCGAACTCGGCACAAAGATATCGCATGCCGACGTTGTGGAATACGATGAAAAGGTAATAGCGCTCGAACGCAAGACATACATTCTGCTCAACAAGCCCAAAGATTGCGTCACCACTTCCGACGACCCCAACGGCCGCATGACCGTGATGGATCTCGTGAAAGGAGCATGCAACGAGAGAATATATCCCGTAGGACGCCTCGACCGCAACACCACCGGCGTGCTGCTGCTCACCAACGATGGCGACCTGGCCTCGAAACTCACCCATCCGAAGTACACCAAGAAAAAAATATATCACGTCTGGACCGACCGCGACATATCCGAAGAAGATATGCAGCGCATCGCCGACGGCATCGAGCTTGAAGACGGCGAAATACATGCCGACGCAATATCGTATGCCACGGAAACCGACCGCAACCAGGCCGGCATCGAAATCCACTCCGGCCGCAACCGCATTGTCCGCCGCATATTCGAATCGCTCGGCTACCATGTCACGAAACTCGACCGTGTATATTTCGCCGGCCTTACGAAAAACAATTTGCCCCGCGGCCGTTGGCGTTACCTCACACAGGAAGAGGTTAACTTCTTGAAAATGGGCAGTTTTGAATAATTGAAGAAAATAATTGTCGGAACAAACGTGTAAAAACGCTTGTTCCGGCAAATTTCAGTTTTATCGCCAAATCCATTCGAAAAAATATAATCAATCATAAAGGTATTGGAAAAAGGATGCTCAAGACACCCCAACCTTGCCTAATAAACCATACATAACAATGCAACATGTGAAAATAGCCCGGATTTTTGCCGATCCGCAAAAACACATTGGCAAAAACGTCGAGGTGAAAGGATGGGTTCGCACCCGTCGCGGTAACAAGCAAGTGCAATTTGTGGCGCTCAACGACGGCTCGTCAATCAACAATCTTCAGATTGTGTTCGATATGTCGAAGTTTACCGATGATGAAATGAAACAGATCACCACCGGCGCATCACTCCGTGTCACCGGCACTCTCGTCGAGTCAATGGGCAAAGGGCAGGTTTGCGAAGTGCAAGCAGCTGAATTTGAGGTGTATGGCACAGCCGATCCTCTCACATATCCATTGCAGAAAAAAGGACATACTCTTGAATTCCTCAGAGAGAAAGCACACTTGCGTCCCCGCACCAACACTTTCGGGGCGATTCTGCGCGTGCGTTCTGCCTTGGCTTTCGCAATACATAAATTCTTCAACGAGAAAGGTTTCTTCTATCTTCACACCCCCCTTATCACTGCCAGCGACTGCGAAGGAGCCGGCGCAATGTTCCAGGTCACAACTTTGCCCTTGAACAATCTTCCCAAGACTGAAGATGGCCAGGTCGATTATTCCCAGGATTTCTTCGGCAAGCCCACCGCCCTTACCGTATCAGGCCAGCTTGAAGGTGAGCTCGGAGCCACAGCCCTCGGCGAGATTTACACTTTCGGCCCCACTTTCCGCGCTGAGAACTCAAACACTCCTCGTCACCTTTCCGAATTCTGGATGATTGAGCCGGAAATGGCGTTTTACGACATCAACGACAATATGGCGCTTGCCGAGGAGTTCATCAAATATTGTATCACCTATGCCCTCGACCATTGCAAGGACGACATCGCCTTCCTTGCTAAAATGTATGACGAGGACCTTGAAAACCGTCTGCGTTTTGTCGTGAACAACGATTTCGTGCGCCTTACATATACAGAGGGCGTGAAAATCCTCGAAGAATCCGGACATAAATTCGAGTTCCCCGTATATTGGGGCGCCGACCTCCAAAGCGAGCACGAACGATTCCTGGTGGAAGAGCACTTCAAGAAACCGGTTATCCTTACAGACTATCCCAAGGAAATCAAGGCTTTCTATATGAAGCAGAATGAGGATGGCAAGACTGTGCGCGCCATGGATGTCCTTTTCCCGAAAATCGGCGAAATCATCGGCGGTTCCGAGCGCGAAGCCGACTTCGACAAGCTCAACAAACGCATTGAGGAACTCAACATCCCGATGAAGGATATGTGGTGGTACCTCGACACTCGCCGTTTCGGATCGGTGCCTCACTCCGGATTTGGCCTCGGATTTGAACGCCTTGTGCTGTTCGTGACCGGCATGACCAATATCCGCGACGTGATTCCTTTCCCGCGTACTCCCAAAAACGCTGAATTCTAAGAGCACCTTAACTATTATTTTGCAATAACTGATGAATATATCATATAACTGGCTGAAACGCTATCTCGATTTCACCCTTAGCCCGGAAGAAGTAGCGGCCGCGCTCACCTCGATTGGTCTCGAAACAGGTTCTGTCGAGCGCGTCGAAACTATAAAGGGCGGCCTGCGAGGTCTTGTCATAGGTAAAGTGCTTACCTGTGTAGAGCATCCCGACAGCGACCATTTGCATATCACAACCTGCGACCTTGGCGACGGGAAGCCGACACAAATTGTATGTGGCGCACCCAATGTAGCTGCCGGACAAACTGTTGTGGTGGCGACTGTCGGAGCGAAACTCTACGACGATGAGAAGGAATTCACCATCAAGAAATCCAAAATCCGCGGCGTGGAGTCTTTCGGCATGATTTGCGCCGAAGACGAAATAGGCGTTGGCACGAGTCACGATGGCATTATTGTAATCGACGGCGAAGTTGCGCCCGGCACTCCCGCGGCCGAATATTTCAATATCAAGGACGATTACGTCCTCGAAGTGGACCTTACTCCCAACCGTGTTGACGCAGCCTCTCATTATGGCGTGGCACGCGATCTCGCCGCCTGGCTCGACTGCCATGCCGAGCACGCCGGGCTGCATCGCCCGTCGGTCGAGGCTTTTGCCGTTGACCGTCCCGACGACCGTGGAGTAATCGTTGAAGTGGACGACACCGAGGGCTGTCCCCGATATTGCGGCTTGACAATCCGTGGCGTGAAAGTTGGCCCGTCGCCCGACTGGCTTGCCGACTCGCTTCGCGCAATTGGAATGCACCCGATCAACAATATTGTCGACATAACCAACTTCCTGCTTCATTCTTTCTGCCAGCCGCTCCACTGTTTCGACGTATCGAAAATTAAAGGCGAGAAAATAGTAGTGCGCACTTGCCCGTCAGGCACAAAATTCACGACTCTCGACGGTGTGGAACGCACCCTCGACGAGGCAGACTTGATGATTTGCAATGCAGAGACGCCGATGTGCATAGCTGGCGTGTTTGGCGGCCTCGACTCAGGCGTGACTGAAAGCGCCACCGACATATTCCTCGAAAGCGCATATTTCAATCCCACACGCGTGCGCAAGACTGCCCGCCGTCATGGCTTGAACACCGACGCTTCATTCCGTTATGAACGTGGAGTCGACCCCAACGGCACGATGTATGTTCTCAAACTCGCGGCCCTGCTTGTCAAGGAAGTGGCCGGAGGCGAGATTGTCGGCCCGGTATTCGATGTGAAATCCCGCGAATTCCCGCCTTTCGACGTCGAGCTTTCCTATGCTCAAATCAACGGCCTTGTCGGCAAAGAAATACCCGAGGATACCGTTGACTCGATACTCAAATCCCTGGAAATAGAAATCGCCGGCAAAAAGGACGGTGTGCTTTCGCTTAAAGTGCCTACCTACCGTGTCGACGTACAACGCCCGTGCGATGTAATCGAAGATATTCTCCGTATCTACGGATACAATAATGTGGAGATGCCTTCGTCGCTTCACGCGTCGCTCTCGTTCAAGACCCCGGTTGATGCTTCCGACGATTTCCGCCGGCTCATTTGCCAACAGCTCACCGGTCTCGGATTTAACGAAATTCTTAACAACTCGCTCACAGCCGAACGGTATTATGCCAACTTGGAATCTCTCCCTGCCGCACATTGCGTCAAATTGTTGAATCCGCTTAGCCAGGACCTCAATGTGATGCGTCAGTCGCTTATATTCGGCGGTCTGGAATCTATGGCGCATAATATCAACCGCAAGTCGCCCGATTTGATGTTCTATGAGTTCGGAAATGTCTATTTCCGCAATACCGAAGCGCAAATCACCGCCGAGCGTCCCCTTGCTCCCTTCTCCGAAGATATGCACCTTGGCATTTGGCTCACCGGCGACATGCGTCCCGCCAACTGGGCCCGTCAGTGCTGCACATCTACATTCTTCGATATCAAGGCGGTGGTTGCCAATGTGTTTGCCCGTCTTGGCATCAGCGAGCGCGAGATAGAACTGAAAAAAGGCTCGTCCGACTTGTTCGCCTCATCGCTTGCCATCACCACCCGCTCCGGCAAGTTCCTCGGCGAGATGGGTATTGTGAGCAAGGCCGTTGCAAAATCTGCCGATGTAAAAGCTGAGGTATATTTCGCCGAGCTAAACTGGAATGCAATCATGAGCCTTGCATTAGGCCGTAATGTAACATATGCTCCGCTTCCCAAGACACAGCCTGTGAAGCGCGACCTCGCCCTGCTCATCGATTCTTCCGTAACGATGGAGCAGATCGAACAGGTGGTCCGTAAATCCGAAAAGCGGTTGTTGCGTTCGGTCGAGCTCTTCGACGTGTACGAAGGCAAGAATCTCCCCGAAGGCAAAAAGTCATACGCCATATCCATTGCCCTGCAAGACGACGAAAAAACTTTGCAAGACAAATACATCGACCAGGTTATGTCGCGTATAATCGACAATCTTAAAAAGCAACTCTCGGCCGAGTTGCGCTAATAGCAAACAAACAAAACATAACATACAACCAAAACCAATCTCTATATATGGGAAGAGCTTTTGAATATCGCAAAGCACGCAAGCTAAAACGTTGGGGCAACATGTCCCGTACATTCACTCGTATCGGAAAGGAAATAACCATCGCGGCAAAAGCCGGCGGTCCCGATCCTTCGACCAACCCGCGTCTCCGTGCGTTGATGCAAAACGCCAAAGCAGCCAATATGCCTAAGGATACGGTCGAACGCGCTATCAAGAAGGCTACCGACAAAGATGCGGGCGACTTCAAGGAAATCACCTATGAAGGATACGGCCCTCACGGCATCGCAATCTTCGTGGAAGCCGCAACCGACAACAACACCCGCACCGTGGCCAATATCCGTTCGTATTTCAACAAGCACGGCGGCTCGCTCGGAACACAAGGTTCGCTCACTTTCCTTTTCGAGCACAAGTCTGTATTCAAAATCAAGCCCAAGGATGGTGTAAGCCTCGAAGACCTCGAACTCGAACTCATCGATTACGGTGTCGATGAACTCGAACATGACGAAGACGAAATCATTCTTTACGGTGCTTTCGAAGAATATGCAAATATCCAGAAGTATCTCGAAGATAACGGTTTCGAAATCATTTCTTCCGAATTCGAACGCATCCCCAACGACCTCAAGGACGTTACTCCCGAAGAACGCGAAAGCGTGAACAAGCTCCTTGAAAAAATTGAGGAAGACGAAGACGTGCAAAACGTTTTCCACAACATGCGCGAAGAACCGGATGAGGAATAAGTTTGTTAACTTATTATAAAATTTACCTGGCATCCTCATTTTAACCAAATAAAACAATAATTATGAAAAAATTGATCGCAGAAGGCGTAGGCACTATGTTCCTCGTGCTTCTTGCATGCGGCAGCGCCGTACTTGCAGGCCCCACAATCGGTGTTCTTGGCATCGGTATATGTTTCGGCCTTGTTCTTATTTGCCTTTGCTATGCAATTGGCAACATCTCAGGATGCCATGTAAATCCCGCCGTATCTTTCGGCATGTGGATTGCAGGACGAATGAAAACCGGTGAATTCATCGGCTATGTCGTTGCGCAACTTATCGGTGCCACTATCGGTGCGGCGTTCCTTTACGCTCTGTCTGAAATGGGCGCAGGCTTCAATTATGGTGGCATCACCGCCGACAGCGGCAACGCCATCGCTGCCAACGTGCTTCAACCCGGCGCCACATCAGGCATGGCCCTCCTCACCGAAGGCTTGCTCACATTCTTCTTCGTATTCGTGATTCTTGCCGCCACCGACGCAAAGAAAGGCGCAGGCAAATTTGCCGGCCTTGCCATTGGTATCGCCCTCGGCCTTGTAAATATCGTTGGCATACCTGTGGATAATTGCTCGGTAAACCCGGCTCGTTCGTTTGGCCCGGCTGTGTTCTCTCCTAACGCATGGGGCGATTTCTGGATTATGGTAGTTGGCCCGCTCGTAGGCGCCGCTGTCGCCGTCCTCTGCTGGAAAGCCATTGCCGGCACCGACAAGAATTCCGTTGAATAAGAGTTCTTCTAACACTAAATAATCGATCCGGAGAGCCGTCTTCACGACGAAGGCGGCTCTCCTTTACTTTGTTGGTATTTCTTTGTAAAACATCCTATGAACGACCCGTTGCCTCATTCCAAGCCACATTATCACCTCATCGACGGACTTAGAGGCGTGGCTGCCATTATTGTGGTGATTTATCATTTGGGAGAAGGTTTCTGCACATCTCCCGCCGATTTGTGGCTTGCAAACCACGGCTACCTTGCCGTGCAGTTTTTCTTTATACTTTCCGGTTTTGTTCTCGGCTACTCCTACGACGACCGATGGACAGGCATGACATCCCGCGTATTTCTGCGCAGACGTATAATCCGTTTGCAGCCAATGGTTGCAGCCGGTGTTGTTTTGGGCGTGGCGGCATATTTCATGCAAGGTTCGGTAACATGGAGCGGCGAGCACATATCCCCGATTTGGGTCGTTCTGGCGGGTATTTCCACATTCTTTATGATACCGGCATGGGTAGGCTCTCCGCTCGAGATTCGTGGCAATGCGGAGATGTTCCCGGTCAACGGTCCGCTGTGGTCGTTATTTTTCGAATATCTTGGCTCGCTTGCCTATTGCCTGGCGATACGCAGGCTTTCGACCCGGGCTCTCGCATGTCTCACAGCCGTGGCCGCCGTGGGCGTGGGAGGCTTCGCTATTGGAAATGCTACGGGATATTATCATCTCGGAGTAGGGTGGTCGTTGTCGGGCGTAATCCCATGGGGAGGCGCGATCTGTATGTTGTTTTGTTTCTCGGCCGGTTTCCTTATGGCCCGGCTGTTCAACAGGTTGCCACGGCTTGAAGTGAGAGGAGCCTTCTGGTGGTGTGCCGCCGTGATAGTGATTCTATTGTCGATGCCTTATGTCGACTATGGCGGCTGTCCGTGGCTTAATGGCATATACGAGACAATATGCGTGGTCTTCGTCTTCCCTTTGCTCGTATGGATTGCCGCATCCGGAAAAACGACCGACAGCGTTACAACCTTTGCCTGCAATTTCTCCGGCGATATATCGTATCCGCTTTATGCCGTGCATTATCCCTCGCTCTATCTTTTTTATGCATGGGTATGGGCAAACAACCTTACATGGGGCGAAGCATGGCCGGTGGCGGCAGCCCTTGTCGCCGGCAATATCCTGTTGGCATGGCTGTTGCTGAAATTCTATGACGCACCTCTGCGAAAATGGCTTTCTCGCAAGGGTAAAAGCGGCAGATGACCGACGGTGTGCCTATTTTACTGCTATGGCTTGCGGGGCGGTGGTCGGGCCGCTTATAGAAAGCCGTTGTACGATTGTATCCACATTCACCTTGTCGATGAAGACAACTCTCTCGTCGGGATTGTCCGACATGCGTCCGTGATACACCGTGTAAAGTTGGCTGTCGGCGGGATTCGTAAACACCATGTTGTGGCCGGTGCCAAGCACCGTGCCACCCGTTGACACGTTTTCCTGCAATATCGGGTTGTTGTCGGCCTTAGTGAATGGACCAAGCGGACTTTTTGCCGTGGCATAGCCTACGGCATAGTTGCCTCCGCCGTAATAGTTGCCCGAGTACATGATATAGTATGTGGCTCCGCTCTTGAAGATGTATGAACCTTCGGTCCAACGCCGGTTTATCTCCCGCGACGTCACCGAGCGGCTTTCCCATTCGGCCTGCCTGTCGTCAAGTTTCGCAGGAGGAGAAAGCAGAAGAATCGGTTCGGAAGCCAATCCTGAGAAATCATCTTTTAATTCCGCGCCATATACCCAGCTTTCTTCCACCTCATTGCAGAAGCCTTCCGCGCGGGCCTTGTCGGCTATCTCGCTTTCCACCGGATGTTTATAGCAGCATCGGGAGAAATAAATGTACTTTTTTCCCGAATCATCAAAGAGCACATTTGCGTCAATCACAGGATACGGGGCTTCAAATAGCGGCCTGTTGAAAAGGTCGGTAAACGGTCCGTCGGGTTTGTCGGCCACAGCCACGCCTATCATGAAATTCTCATCCTCACGGTTGGGATTGTTGCGGCTGTTAGCACTGTAAAACATGTAATATTTTCCGTCGCGTTCATATACTTCCGGCGCCCAGAAGCAATCTTTGTTCCACTGCCCGTCGGCTCCGCCTTTGTAGATTTGTCCGCATTTTTTCCATTCGACAAGATTGTCCGACACATATGCTTCGAATCCATCGGAAAGAGAAGTGCCGTAAAGGTAAAATTTTCCGTCCGATGCCGGAAGTATGAACGGGTCGCCAAACTTGACGGGCAGCGGGTTGGAAAGCATTACGTACTCGGCGGTATTTTCAGCTGTCTTTTGCCTGCATCCGCACATGGAGATAAGCGCGGAAGACAAAAGCGTAAAGATAATAGTTTTTCTCATGGTAGGACTTTTAGCGCGTAAATATAGCCTTTTATATACAAGAAAGTGTGAAAATCGGTGTGAAATCGCTTATTATAACACTGCTTAACAAGCATGGGCGATAATATTGCCCGACTGCGGTTGTATTTTTGTATCGTAACAATCAAACACTCAATATTATGACCGCAACAAAGAAAATAGGAAAAGAAGATGTAATTTTTGCCCGTGTCACTCTACTTGGCAAAGAACTTGTGCATCTTAGATTGCAGGGGATAGAATCGCTTCGTGAAATAAACAGCCGTATCGAGCAATCAATTTGCAATCCGTTGGTGCGATTTATTGAGGTGAATATCCGCAATTTCTCGCAAGGATGGACTCGCAGGTACACATATACCCTTTCCGCTTGATATGCAGCAAAAGCGCCAACTTCCGGGTGGATATTGGCGCCTTTGTAGATTTATGCGATGCAGATATGTCTTATTCTGCTGTTTCTTCGGTGGCGTTTTCTTCGGCGGGAGCGACGAATTCGGTTATGCCGGCGCCGATGAGAATGTTATACCAGGAAAGAAGTTTCTTTATGTCGGAGGTGTACACGCGTTCTTTGTCGAAAGCCGGAAGGATTTCTTCAAAATAGGCGCGGATGTCTTCGTCGTAAGGAAACGCTTTTATGTCGACAGGCTTGCCTTCTGCTTTTTTCGATACTGATTCAAGCACTTCGGGCAGGGGTACATCGCCTTCGGTGGTGTAGATCGAGATGTCGCCGAGCGACATTACTTTATCGCGGGCGTATGCAGGTTGACGTTTGCCGGTGACAAGCGATTCGATGATAAGCATATTTTTTCCGTTGCTTATGAGACGGAAAAGACCGGGTTTGCCCGTTATTGCAAGTATTTTCTTGAGCATATTCAAATAATTTGTTTTAGCGACCGCAAAATTAACACTTTAAATTGGATTTTCAATCTACGGAGAATATTTTTTTGTCATTTATGCTATAAATTAGTACCTTTGTATCCAATTTCTCCTGAAATGAAAGTACTCGTTTACATTACAAATATAATACAGTTAATACTCTCCCCGGGAAGCGGTTGGGAAGATGTGTCAGGCTCCGCTGTCGACCGCGCCATGCCTTTGCGTCAATATCTTTTCGGCCTGTTCGGCTTGACGGCCATTACCGTTTTTGCCGAATTGTTTCATGTCGATAATGCAAGTTTCGCGTTGGCGTTGATTAAGTCGGTTGGCGTATTTGCCTCGTTGTTCGTAACTTATTTTATTGCAAGAGAGGTTTTTGTCGCCTTTTTGCCTGATATGCTCGCTACCGAGTTTAGCGTGGTGAAATCTGAGGCCGTTATTTCATATACGCTCAGTATTCTTGCGATTATAATGATGGTGTTCAATCTTCTTCCCGAAAGATTGGCCCTGTATTATATTACCCCCGTGCTTGTCGCTCTCATTTTCTGGAAAGCGGATGCCTATCTCGGCGTGTCAAAAGACAAAAACTGGCATTTCGTAATGTTGGGTATCTTCGGATTGATTCTTCCGCCGATATTGATTCAAGAGCTTTTTGGCTGCTTTTTATAAAATGATTCATACGGGAACAATTTTTTAATCAAAAACATTTTAAAGAAATGGATGCAAAAGATATAAACATAAAAAACAGAAGGGCGAAGTTCGATTATGAGATTATAGAGACCTTCACCGCGGGTTTGGTACTTACCGGTACGGAAATTAAATCCATACGCCAAGGCAAGGCGAGTCTTGTTGATTCGTTCTGTTATGTCGCCAACGGCGAGGTTTGGGTAAAGAATATGTATATCGCGGAGTATTTCTACGGCTCATATAACAACCATGCCGCCAGACGCGACCGCAAACTCCTGCTCAACCGCAAAGAAATTGTGAAAATCGACAAAATGAGTTCTGTGTCGGGCTTTACAATTGTACCTCTAAGAGTCTTCATAAACGAACGCGGACTTGCAAAGATTGTAATCGGCATCGGAAAAGGTAAAAAAGACTACGACAAGCGGCAGGCGATAAAAGAACGCGAAGACAAGCGTTCCATGGCCCGTCTGTTCCATAAATAGGCCGCGTATGCCGCTGTTTTGTAGGGGCGCACGGCTCGTGCGTCCGTATTATATTTTACAAGATACGTTCATATGGCAGATAATATAGTGATAAAGGGCGCGAGGGTCAACAACTTGAAAAATATCGATGTTGAGCTTCCTCGCAACCGCTTCATCGTAATCACCGGCTTGTCGGGTTCCGGCAAGTCGTCGCTGGCTTTCGACACGCTTTATGCCGAGGGCCAACGGCGATATGTCGAAAGCCTGTCGGCATATGCCCGTCAATTCCTTGGCCGTCTCAACAAACCTGAATGTGACTGGATAAAAGGGCTGCCCCCGGCCATTGCGATAGAGCAGAAAGTAAATACCCGCAATCCGCGTTCTACCGTAGGCACGTCTACCGAAATCTACGACTATCTAAGGCTTCTTTTTGCCAGAATTGGGCATACGATATCGCCGGTAAGCGGCGTCGAGGTGAAAAAGCACACTGTCGACGACGTGGTGAATTCCGCCTTGGCTTATCCCGACGGCACACGCATGGCCATAGTTGCCCCTGTCGTGTTGCCATCAGGGCGTACATTCGCCCAGCAGCTCGACATTTATGCCAAGGAGGGCTACACCCGTATGGTCCATAATGGCGAATTTGTATCCATAGAAGATATGCTGGCCTCGGACAAAACGCCTTCGGATGCGAGCGGATACGACCTGCTTGTCGACCGCACTTCGGTAAGCCATGAACGCGACGAGGTGGCACGTTTGACCGAATCTGTCGAAACGGCGTTCTTTGAAGGACACGATGAATGTGTGCTGCTGGTGTGGAACGGCGACGGCTCCATGACGCGTGCGGGATTCTCCACGCGTTTCGAGGCCGACGGCATAACGTTTATGGAACCTACCGACCAGCTGTTCAACTTCAACAACCCGTATGGCGCATGTCCGGAATGTGAAGGCTTCGGCAAGGTGTTGGGCATAGATGAAGCGCTGGTAGTGCCCAATCCCACGCTTTCGGTCTACGATGATGCTGTCGCGCCTTGGCGAGGACCGAAAATGAGTCTTTGGAAGCAACGCTTTATCCGCATTGCATCGAAATATTCATTCCCGATTCACAAGCCGTATGCCGACCTTACCGAGCGGCAGCGTAGCTTCCTTTGGAAAGGGGAGGGCGAGTGGCCGGGCATCGACGGTTTCTTTGAGGAGCTGAAAAAAGAACAGGCCAAAATGCAGATACGCGTATTTATCGCACGTTTTCGTGGCAAAAGCGAGTGTCCTTCGTGTCATGGACGCCGATTGCGCGCCGAAGCCGAATACGTCCGTATTGCCGGTAAGTCGATAAGTGATGTCACCGCCATGTCCGTATTGGATGCAAGAGGCTGGTTTGCGTCGCTCGAGCTTGAAGGAGCAGAAAAGGAAATAGCATCGCGCTTGCTAAGCGAGATCAACAGCCGGCTGGATTTCCTTGTGCGCGTTGGCTTGGGCTACCTTACTCTCGACCGCATGTCTAACAGTCTTTCGGGCGGCGAGTCGCAGCGCATCAATCTCGCCACATCGCTTGGCTCGAGTCTTGTGGGGTCGCTTTATGTGCTCGATGAGCCTTCCATAGGGCTTCATCAGCGCGACACCGACAGGCTTATATCAGTGCTTCGGTCGTTGCAGCAGCTTGGCAACACCGTTGTGGTGGTGGAGCATGACGAGGATATAATGCGGGCTGCCGACATGATTATCGACGTCGGCCCCGATGCCGGACGCCTTGGCGGCGAAATAGTGTTTCAAGGAAAAATCGACGATGACGCTGTCGCCGAGAAATCATATACCTTAAAATATCTTCGGCATCAACTCGCCATACGCCTGCCGTCGAAACGCCGCAAGTGGAGTTCGTATATATCGCTCGAAGGCGTGCGCGAGCACAATCTGAAAAATATCGACGTGCGTTTTCCGCTTGGTGTCATGACCGTGGTAACCGGTGTCAGCGGCTCGGGCAAGTCGACCCTCGTGCGCGATGTGCTCTACAAGGCGCTTGTGCGGCATATCGATGGAGCCGGAGATGCTCCCGGAGCTTTCCGCGCTCTTTCCGGAGACGTGAAGCGGATTAAGGCGGTGGAGTTTATCGACCAAAATCCGATAGGAAAATCATCGCGGTCGAATCCGGCTACATACATCAAGGCTTACGACGAAATCCGTGCGCTCTTTGCCGACCAGCAGGCGTCACGGCAGATGGGATTCACCCCGGCATTCTTTTCATTCAACACCGAAGGCGGGCGTTGCGAGGAATGTAAGGGCGAAGGTACCATCACAATCGAGATGCAATTCATGGCCGATATCACAATAGAATGTGAGGCATGCCACGGGCGCCGGTTCAAGCCCGATGTGCTCGATGTGCGCTACCGTGGAAAAAACATATACGATGTGCTCGACATGACCGTCGACGGCGCCATTGAATTCTTCTCCGAAGGAGAGGAAGCCGCGGCTCGCCGTGTCGCCCGCCGCCTGTTGCCTTTGCAGCAGGTCGGTTTGGGATATATCAAGCTCGGGCAGTCATCGTCAACATTGTCGGGAGGCGAGAACCAGCGCGTGAAACTCGCGGGGTTCCTGTCGCAGGAGAGGGCGCAGCCCACCATGTTTATCTTCGACGAGCCCACCACCGGACTCCATTTCCATGATATAAACGTGCTGATGGATTCTTTCGGCCGTCTTATTTCCAACGGCCATACAGTCGTGATTATTGAGCATAATATGGATGTAATAAAATGTGCCGACCATGTAATCGACATTGGTCCCGAAGGAGGCGACGCCGGGGGAATGATTGTAGCCACAGGCACCCCCGAGCAAATAGCGGCATGCGACGAAAGCTATACGGGCCGATACCTTCGGCGCTATCTTGCCCCTTGTGGCACAAAACCGGCGGAATAGACATCCGCCAAACAGGCTTTTCGTTCTAAAAACAGTTATTTGTGGCCATATTCGCGCTTTTTCATAAAAATATTGCGCGAATATGGATTTTTTTTGCCAACTTTGCAAAATAATTGTGACCCATATATTGATTCACAGAACTTGCATCATGGAATTTCTTGCAAAACAAATAGCTGAAATCGTAGGAGGTGAAGTCGAAGGCGACGGAAATGTCGCTGTTTCGGATTTCGCCAAAATAGAAGAAGGCCGTCCTGGCTGTATCTCTTTTCTTGCCAATCCGAAATATACTCACTATATTTACGATACCCAATCTTCAGCAGTGCTCGTAAGCCGCGATTTCGTGGCAGAGCATCCGGTGAAAGCCACATTGATACGTGTCGACAACCCTTATGCCACAGTGGCTATGCTCCTCGACATGGTAAACCGTGCCACAGCACACGTGCCTTGTGGCGTTGAGCAGCCATCGTTTGTCGCAGAGGGCGTAGAGCTCCCCGAAGGAATATATGTTGGCGCATTTGCATACGTAGGCTCGGGATGCCGCATAGGCAAAAACGTCAAGATATATCCCCAGGCATATGTTGGCCCTAATGTGGAGATTGGCGATGATACAATCATATACCCCGGTGTGAAAATCTATCACGGTTGCCGTATCGGAGCGCGATGTGTGATACATTCGGGCGCGGTGATAGGCGCCGACGGATTCGGCTTTGCCCCCGATGCCGACGGTGTGTTCCATAAGATTCCTCAGATGGGTATAGTGGAAATAGCCGATGATGTAGAGATAGGAGCCAACACTACGGTCGACCGTGCCGTCATGGGTGCTACACGTATCCATAAGGGCGTTAAGCTCGACAACCTTATCCAGATTGCCCACAATGTGGAAGTGGGGGAGAATACCGTAATGGCGGCCCAGGCAGGTATTGCCGGGTCGACAAAAATTGGCCGCAACGTGATGGTTGGCGGTCAGGTAGGTCTCGCCGGACACATCACCGTCGGCGACCGGGCCCAGTTTGGCGCACAGGCCGGCGTACCCAAATCGGTGCCGGCCGGAGCGCGTTTGCTCGGCACACCCGCACAGCCTGTCGGCGATTTTGCCCGTCAGGTTGCCTTGGGCAAAAAATTGCAATCGCTTTTTGCGCGTGTCGATAAACTTGAAAATGAAAAATAAACAGAAGTACCCCAACATATCATGAAGCAATTAACTCTTAAAGATTCCTTCGTAATCAAAGGCAAGGGCCTTCATACCGGACTTGAAATTGAAGCCGAATTCTGTCCGGCGCCCGAGAATCACGGCTACAAGATTCAGCGTGTCGACCTTCCCGATCAGCCGATAATCGATGCGGTCGCAGAAAATGTCGTCGGCTCCAACCGTGGTACGGTCGTGAAACAAGGCGATGTTCAGGTATCCACTATTGAACATGCCATGGCGGCCCTTTACGCGTCGTCGATTGATAATTGCCTCATAAAAGTGAATGCTCCGGAAATTCCCATTCTTGATGGCAGCGCCCGTATATATTGCGAAAACATAGAGCGGGTTGGCATTGTCGAGCAGGAAGCCGACAAAGAGTTTTATGTAGTGAAGCATAAAATAGAGGTGACCGACCCCGAGACAGGCTCCAAAATAATGGTGCTCCCCGACGATGAATTCTCTGTTGAGGTAAAAATCAACTTCGATTCTCCCGTGCTCCACAACCAATATGCCTCGATGGAGCATGTCGATGAATTCGCAAAGGAAATAGCTCCTTCGCGTACATTTGTTTTCGTGCGCGAAATCGAGCCGTTGCTTGCCGCAAACCTTATCAAAGGAGGCGACCTCGAAAATGCCATCGTTATTTACGATTCTCCGATGTCGCAGGAAAGCCTCGACCGTATAGCCGACACAATGGGTGTGGCACGCCGTCAGGTAAATGAATTCGGATATATCAACGATTTTGAACTTTTTGCTTCAAACGAACCCGCACGTCACAAGCTCCTCGATGTGGTTGGCGATGTCGCTCTCATCGGTCGCCCCCTCAAAGGCAAAATCATAGCTACACGCCCCGGACATCTTATCAACTCCACATTTGCCAAGCAGATTCGCCGTGAAATCAAGCGCATGGATGTTCAGGCTCCGTCATATAACCCGAATCAAGAACCGGTGATGGATAACATTCGCATCCGCGAACTTCTTCCCCACCGCTATCCATTCCTGCTCGTTGATAAAATCATCGACATGGGCACAAACTATATCGTTGGTGTTAAAAACGTAACAACCAACGAACCCTTCTTCCAGGGTCACTTCCCCCAGGAACCCGTCCTTCCCGGCGTGCTCATGGTAGAGGCGATGGCTCAGACCGGCGGTATGCTTGTTCTTAGCTCCGTGCCCGACCCCGAGCATTATTCGACTTACTTCATGAAAATAGATAACGTGAAGTTCCGTCAGAAAGTCATCCCCGGCGACACTCTCATTTTCCACGTATCGTTCATGACCGAATTGCGTCGTGGTTGCGCCATGATGAAAGGCCGTGCCTTCGTTGGCGAAAAACTCGTGTGTGAATGTGAGTTCATGGCCCAGATTGTAAAAAACAAAGGTTAATCCCTCGACTTGCACATAGAGGCAAGCGAAATTTAATTATTACATAAAATGAAACAACCCTTAGCCTACGTTCATCCTGCCGCAAAGATTCACCCCTCGGTGATCATCGACCCGTTTGTGACAATAGAGCAAAATGTGGAAATCGGTGAAGGAACGCGTATCGGATCGAACGTGACAATAATGGAGGGCACACGAATCGGCAAGAATTGCACCATTTTCCCCGGTGCCGTGCTCGGAGCCGTACCCCAGGACCTCAAATTCCAAGGAGAAGACACTGTTGCCATAATTGGCGATAATACCGTTATACGTGAGTGTGTAACCGTACACCGCGGCACAGCTTCAAAAGGCAAAACCGTGGTAGGCAGCAACTGCCTTATCATGGCCTACTGCCATGTCGCTCACGATTGTGTAATCGGCGACAATGTAATCATGTCTAATGCCACGCAAGTGGCCGGAGAGGTGGTAATCGACAATTTCGCCATTGTAGGAGGCGGCACACTCATCCATCAGTTCTGTCATATCGGTCCGCATGTGATGATACAGGGTGGCGCGCTCATCAACAAGGACATCCCGCCCTATGTGAAAGCCGCCCACGAGCCTATTGCATATTGCGGCATCAACTCTATCGGTCTTCGCCGTCGCAATTTCTCCAATGAGACAATCCGCGACATTCAGGATATATACAGATACCTCTATCTGTCGGGCCTGAACTTTTCTGATGCCATAGAGCGTATCGAGGCCGAACTGCCCGCATCGAAAGAACGCGACGAAATCATTCTTTTTGTACGCAATTCCAAGCGCGGCATTATCCGAGGCTACGTATAAATCAATGCACGATTCACGATTGTGATTGTGCATCGTGAATTGTGCATTGTGAATTATATTCAGGATTTGGGCGACCGGCGGTCCGTCGCCGACCGGAATGATCCGGCCGGAGGAAAGTCCGGGCAACATAGAGCGGCGCACTCACGAAAGGTGAGCTATCGGTAACGGTAGAGCAGCGTGACAGAAAACAACCGCCGATATCCTTCTCGGATGTCGGCAAGGGTGAAAAGGTGGGGTAAGAGCCCACCGGGCGCCACAGCGATATGGCGTGCCGCACGTCTTGCGCGTTGCAAGGTCAAGTAAACCGGCGCATATGGGTTGCTCGCTCATTGCCGGCGGGTAGACTGCTCAGATAAATGACGGACGGCGATAGCCAACTCTCCTTCCGGGGAAAGTGGCATCGTTACAGAACTCGGCTTACAGTCGGTCCCCAAATCCTGATTTTTTTATTTAAATTATAGAACAATGTGGTGGACATCGCCTCTGGAAGATGAGAACGGAAATTTGATAATGGTCACAGGTCGTGGCGACATTGATAAATTCCGCTCAAATCCAAAATTCAAAATTCGTGTAACGGTTACAATTCCTTATAAGGCCATATCTTCCGGGATGCCAACCGATGAAGAAGCCGACCAATTGCAAGCCATAGCCGACTCGTTTGACACTGTATTGAAAGCCGACCCGGTGGCTGTGCTTACGGGCATCTATACCGGAGCCGGAGAGCGTCAGATGGTGTTTTATACACTATCTACCAATATATTCAATAAGAAATTGAACCTCGCGCTCGAACCCTTTCCACTTCTGCCGTTGACGATAACGGCGGAGAATGATTCCGATTGGGAAGAGTACGACGAAATGCGCTCTTTGTCGGAAATAAACTGAAATCAAATTTCATATCATATCACCGTGCTGCACCTATCACATGCAGCACGGTGTTTTTTTGTAGAAAATAAGGCACGATCTGCCGTAACCACACTCATTAAACACTATATATCTAAGGGGGTTGTTTTGATTTAAAGTGTTGAAGTATAGATATATAGCTGTCTAAAATCACTACTTTTTCGATACTCCGCATTGACCGTGTGCTTCCCTTTATCTAACTTTGCGATAACCAAACACGGTGATACTGTAAACCCGAAAAATCTACAACCGGAAAAATTAATACCATTAAATAAACCATTCTAAAATGAGAAACTTTACCAAATTTACTGTTGCGGCCATCTGCGCGTTTTCTGCTGCTGTGTCCGCATCTGCACAAAACCGTACCGATCTCCTTTGGGTAATCGGCGACGCTACTCCTTACGGATGGAGTTGTGATGACGCAACTGCCATAGTTGCTCCCTCCGATTCAAAGGTCTACACCGGCACCATGTATCTTGAAGCCGGCAAGGACTTCAAGTTCCTTACCAAATACGACTTCGGCAATATTGAGTATCGCGCCGAAGACGCCAACGCCACCCCCGGTGCCGACGGCAAGGTGAAGCTCGTCTATACCGCTGCTGACCCTGACAACAAAATCCATGTTACCGAATCGGCCAACTATCTCATAACCGTAGATACCGAGGCATTGGAAGCCACGATTGTGAAATCGGACTATCAAGAATCGCAGGTGCGTTACGCCTCGCTGTTTATTGTCGGTTCGGTGCTTACCACCGGATACGCTGTCGACGAAGGCCTTGTGATGATACAGGATGCACAATCTCCCATGACATACGCCGCCGCTGACGCCGACCTTGGCGAAGGTTCCTTTAAGATTGCCACCGCCCTCAAAGGTGCCGGCACATGGAACCCTCAGTATTGGTATTTCCGCGATGTCGACGATGCCTCCAAAATGGTGCTTAACGCCGAAGGCGACAACCAATGGTCTGTTGAGAAAGCCGGAAAATACAATGTAAAGGCAAACCTTCTCACAAACACGCTTAATATTGAAGACGCCGCAAGCTCGGGTATCGACGCTGTTGTGTCGCGTCCTGCCGATGGTCCTGCTACATATTATACAATCGACGGCCGAAAGATTGCCAATCCTGCTTCCGGCAGCTTGGTAATAAAGATTGCCGCCGACGGCACCGCCACCAAAGTTCGCTTCTGATTACATGCCGCGGGAGTCGGACCGTGTTCATATCCCGCGGCAAAATCCAAAACACTATAATTAAATCGTTGCCGGGCAGCTTGCCAAAGTTGCCCGTGCAAATGGTTTATGCACCTTGCTTCACATTATTTTATATCTAATTTCCTAAGAATGATGATTCGTAAATTATTATTAACCACTGCCTTCGCCATAATGGCGATGTCGGTCTACGCTTGGGATGCCTTGTATATCGTAGGGTCGGGCACTCCCGGAGGTTTCGACCTGAGCAAGGCCATACCAATGGCCGGAAAAGGCGATTTTGGATGGGTTGCGGTCTGTCCGCTGTATAACGGATATGACGGCGATGTCAAGAAATCATTTCGCCTCCAAGAAACAAGAGAATGGGAATCTGACAAATATCACGGCCCGGAAACAGCCGGTTTCACCCTTGGTTTAGGCGAATGGGCCGGATTGCACACCAACGACAATTGTTTTCTTGTGCCGGAAGAAAATGTCACATATCATATCGAGGCGTTTTCCGATAATAATGTTGTCAAAATCAACAAACTGGAAGAAATCTACCTTATTGGCGATGCAACTCCGGGTGGATGGGATGTAAATGCCGCAACCCCCATGAAGGAGACATCGAGCGGGTCGAACGTATGGCGCACGCTCTGCTATCTCGGCGGCGGCGATTTCAGGTTGCAACTTTACAAGGATTTTGACGGCCACTATTTTACTCCCGACGCAAATACGACTTTGACATCGGGCAATGTAGCAAGCATATATTATCATCCGGAAGACGGCGACCGCAAATTCAGTGTCGACCGGCCGGGCACATATGTAGTGGAAGCCGACCTCAACAATAATACCATTAAGGCAACGCGCCAAGAAAATATCTATCTCATGGGCGAGGGTACCCCTGCGGGCTTTGACCCGGAAAAATTCGTGCCCATGTCGATGAACGCCGACGGCCTGTATGAGGCATGCTGCTTTATCGACGGAAAGTTCCGTGTGCAACTAAATACGGAATGGGACTACACATATTATTCTCCCGAGACAGACGGCTTGGAAATTGCCGATGGCCAAACAATTGACATGGCGTATGGAAATGACACATATTTCAATGTGGCATCGCCCGGCGTGTATCATGTTGAGGCAAATCTCTCAGACAAGAATATCAAAATAACCCGTCAAAGCACCCTCTGGCTTCAAGGCGTAAACGGCAACTGGCCTGAAACGTTGCTCAAAGATTACACGCTCTCAAATGAAAATAGCGAGGACAAAGCTGTCTATGAAGGCACAGTGACTTTTACCAACGGGTCGTTCAAGATAGCCGTAGACATCAATCACGGCTATGATTCGAGATACTATTTATTTAAGGATACAAGGGGTAGCTTCACTGCCAATCCCGAGGGCGATTCTCAATGGACAATAGGCTGGCCCGACCAGAAGACCCGCAATGAGGAAGACATCGTGCCGGGCACATACCGTATAGTGCTTAATGCCGCCGCCAAGACGGTGAATTTCTATATGCAGCCCCGCTCTGTAAGTCTTGCAGGGCAAGGTGTGCTTGCATCATGGAATACGGAAGCCGATGGCCCGCTTCTCGAAGCCGACGCTGACGGCGTTTTCTCGGCAAAGCATATTTTCTTCGCCGGTAGCGCTTTCAAGCCTGTGGTCGACGGAAAATATTTCGGTTCGCATACATGGGAAAATGCCGTGCTCACCGATGGAAGCGGCATGTCTATGCGAAATGTCGACAATGGAGCCGATTTCTTTGTCTCGGCACCGGGTATGCGCAGCGCCAAGGTGATTCCAAGCGAATCCGGCGACGGAACTCTTTTGTTTGAGGTTGGCGCGCCGCAGCAACTTTGGATAGAAGGGCTGTGTGAACTCGCTTATGATGAGGATTCACATTCCTACCTTACTGATGAGAACGGTAAACCTGCCGTGCGGCTTCACTATATAGGCAGTGAAGATTTAAAAGAATATCCGTTTATGGCCGATGGCGATGTAATGGCTACGCCGAAGGCCGAGTTGCCGGGATGGTATTCCGTATCGGTGACATTCAACGGATATGCCCCCGTTTATAATTTTGACTACAATACGGTTCTCCTTAAAGGTGATGCTCTTTGCGAGGAAGATGGCAGCATATGCCGCTCAATCACCCTTGATGAAAACAATCTGTCTTCACGTATCTTCCTTAAATCGGGTGTTTTCCTTAAAGCCGGCGGTGAATTATCCGCCACTATTGCCGGAAAGACATCGAACACGGTGCAAGTCGAAGAATCAGGCCTGTACAACGTTAGTGTCTCGCCTGATGAGACAGAAGCCCCCGTGCTGAAAATCACCGGCCCCGTAGCGGTGAACATGCCCTTGAAAGAGGAGGATTTCAATGATGGCAAACCTCATTACTTCCTTGTTGGCCAACGTATGGGCGCATGGCGTCTGCAACCCGAATGGGAGTTTACGCTCCAGGACGACGGTACTTACGAAATACCGGCCCGTCTGCTCTACAATGGATATGTAATGGTAGGTATGGTCGACAATTATCGTGATTATATCTACCAGACATACAGAGGCTTTACCCATACAGATATCAACAGCAAGAGCGTACTCGATCCCTCCGGCGCGAAGACCGGCCAAACAGTAGAGTTCCCTCTGGCCGGTATCACAGCCGTTGGCGTCAACGGTTGCGACGAAGGCAAGTTCACCGGTACGCGTTACAATGACTACAAACGCACAGCCACGCCATTCCAGCACGGTGGGTTCGACGCGATGTCTTACCGATTGATAAATGTATATGATGCCGACGGCTACGGCGACATCGACCATATTAAATCGATGCCTTCACGTGTCAATTCGATAAAACTTACGGTTAACCAATGGGGCGAACCGGAAACACTTACCTTCGACGGTCTTACTTCCGATGCTATGGAAGTTGCAAAATTGCGCACGTTCTCGCTTTGCGGCTCGCGTATCCGCAACCTCGACATACCCTATGTAGCCGGTGTGTCGACCACTCCGCTCAACAATCGCCAGGAAAATGACGGCCTTCCCGCTTATGGCGGCCAAGAATGGGCCGAGTCATGGATTCAATATGAGAAAAAGGGTGTGCCATTTGTCGACGGATATGGTGAATATATCTATCAGACAAGTTTTACCCGCAACTGGCTGGCATCACATCCTACTTACTTCAAATTTGTAAAAGACGGCAGCGGCGATGCCGAAGGTTTGGAATATACATCCAATAACATCACCTTCACCTATCGTGAGAATCTTACCCACGCCCCGCAGTTTGGCCAACGTTACTTCATGGATGATTTCGGCCTGGAGCATCACGAGGTGCTGAACACCTACTCGACCCTTGGCGCCGACGGCTATGATACCAATCTTTATGTATCGCAGAATCTTGAAGACAAGATGACTGTCAATCCCGACGATATGGTATGCTATGTTGTAGACGACATGTGGATGATTGGCGACTTCAAAGTATGGGCAGGCTGGGGCGGCTCGATTACCAACTTTGAGTACGACGACAACGGCACATTCTATACCCGTTGGTATGGCTCGAACGCTTCACACGGTGCTGCGTACGAAAACCGCACGGCATTCTACACTCCCGGCGAGGTGCAGGCCTACACGTTGTTCCGCGATGTGCCCGCCGCCAACTTCTCGGTAGGATATGGCGAAACCGACACCGACAAGGTCGACGCCGAAGGTAAAATAAAGGATGGGGCAGTGCCCAACCGCCGCTTCTACAAACGTGTGGAAATATGGTATAACCTGAAAACCGGATTCGCTTACAAAGGCAAGGATGAAAACGGTCTTGACCAGGCATCATTCCTTGTGTTCTATCAAGAGCCGCGAGGCCCGCGGATTTCTATCGACTGGGCGAATGATGAAAAGAAACAGATCAATTATACCTACGGCATCCAGAACGCGAGCGGCACGCCTATCGAGATGGTCGACCGCACCTACGGATTGATTACATATTACCGTATTGAACGCTATATGCTCGACGAACAGGGTGCCATGCGCCAATCACGCGCCGGCGGCACGATTGTAGAGGAAGTGGAGCTTCCGCAAGGACAATACCTCACCAGCGATGCCTTTGCAAAGAAAAATGTAATCGACAACGAGATTTTGCCTGCCGGACGTTACCGCTACAAGGTGGCCTTGAAACGCACGATGACCGGCGATCACGAGTTTGACGCGTTGTCCAACATCCTGTCTGTCGCACCATCTTCGGTTACAAGCGGAGTAGAGACTGTCAATCCCGATTTTGCCGACAATTTCGTAATGCAAGCCGTGGTACGTGACGGCAATCTCGAAGTGACAGCCAATGCGGAATTAGGGAAACTGTCGATATTTGCCGTAAACGGTCGATTGATGGCAGTTTCAAAAGAAAACGGCACGTCTGCCACGGTCGACATTTCAAGCCTGCCGGCAGGAGTCTACGTGGCAAATGCGCATAACAAATCCGTACGATTTATCAAACGATGAAAATCAAACAAACTCTTTTTGCAATTCTGCCCTTGGCAGGCATCTTCACGATGCCCGCCAAGGGCGAATTAAATTATCTGCATCTATATGTCGCCGGCGATGCGACCGCGGATAATTGGAATTGTGACCTTGCGGAAGAAATGATTCCGCTTGGAAACGATTGTTTTCTATGGGACGGTTGGCTAAAAAGCGGACAGTTCAAGTTTATAAACACCCGTGGGGATTGGAACAGCTCTGTTGTGGCCGATGCCCCCGATTTAAGTTTCGCAACGGGGGTGAGCTACACGCTCGTCGACAATACCAACGGCGGACATTATGATTTTAAGTTTGTCAATCCCAAGGCAGGGTTTGTCCGTATGGTTGTCGACCTTCGCAATCTTAAAATTAATTTCCGTCGTCCTGTACTTGGAATTGTGGGCGACGGAGCTCTTGGATGGGGCGACCCAACCCAAGGGAAAAAGGTGATTCCTGTGTTTGCCGATGACAATGGCAATGCCCAATGGTCGGGACAGCTCCGCCGAGGAGAAGTGAAATTTCTTGCCGGAGGGTGCGATGATTGGTTCCCATGCTATAATGCTCCCGTTGCCCTTGACGAGTTGTGGACCGGCGGCCATCAGATGTTGTATAACGACGGCCAAGGCTCGGCTGAGGATTTCAAATATCAAGTGCCGGTAAGCGGCTACTATACACTGACGTTCAAAAATGAAGGCTCCAGCCAATTCTATGGCATTGATGTCAGGACGGAAAATGCGCCGTCGCTCGATGGGCTTTTTACCGGACACCCCGGCCGTTACCTGGCCGGTATCGACCGCGACGCGCTTCGCGTACATATGGCACGAGTCCCGTCGTCGCTTTATATCGGGACCTCCGGCGATGATTGCCGTGAAATCATGCGGGTGTCCGAAGGCGTGTTTTCATCGGAGGTGTATCTGCATGCCGGAGAATATTACAAACTGTCGTATGACCCCGGCAAATGGCCGGATTGTGTGCTGTCGCCGAATACTGATGTGAATATCTCGTCGGAGCAGACATCCAATGTGTCGCCTATGCACGGTTACAGCTATACTGTGCCGTCCGACGGGCAGTATGTCGTAACAGCCGATTTCACAGGCTCGGCGCCGGCGCTGTCGGCTCACAGACGGATTGTATCCGGAGTGGATGGCCCGATATCGGGCAGCGAAGTGAGGGTGGTGGTGGCCGATGGCGCGATAGCTGTCGACGGCGATTATTCTTCGCTTGCAATATATGATGTGGTTGGGCGCAAGGTTGGTTCGGCATCTCCGTGTTTTGTGCCATCTGGCGTCTATCTGGTCATGGTAGATAAAAATGTATTTAAAATCACTGTAAAATGAATAAACGCTATAATATAATGTTGTCATTGGCGTTGCTTGCAGTTGGATGCAACGCCAGGGCACAAGGTACGGTATATATTGCCAAAGGCAGCGGTTCTATTCCATGGCCGCCATCAGATATTGAGGCTATGACTCGATTGCCTTACGGCAATTTTCATGTCGGGTTGACAAATCTTGAAGAGGGAGAAGGGATGGTGCTTGCCGACAGACGGGATTCCGGCGAATTCATGCGTATCGGTCCAAAAGGCGACAAAACAGTGCCTCATGCCTCAAACTACGAATATGTCGTGACCGAGGACGGAGATGTGCATGGCACAGTATCTCGCACGGTCTCGTCCGGTTTCAGTTATGCCACTTCTGATTTTGACCTTTGGACAGACCGTGCTTGCTATCGTCCGGGCGAAACTGTATGGATACAGGCGTCAAAGTTCAATCAATACAAGGGGGCCACAATCCGCTATCGCCGTGGCGCCGAGGTGTTGAAAGAGGAGCCGCTCAAACAGGAATGGTGGCCGTGGAATCCCCCGTCGGGCGATTTTTGCGGTTATCTTGTCGATGTATATCGCCTGGATGGCGAAGGCCAAGAGGAGATTCTCGGTTCGATAGGGGTGGATGTATCGTCGGACTGGAAGCGGTTCCCGCGCTACGGATACGCCGCTTGGTACGAACCGGGCAAGGAACAGTGGGTAGGGGGCGATGTGGCCTTCCTCAACCGTCGTCATATCAATGCCGTGCAGTTTCAGGACTGGCATTGGAAGCACCATTGGCCTTATTGCGGCGATGAGACTTATACCGACATAGCCATGCGCGATATATCTTTGAATGTGGTCAAAGAATTTATAAATGCGCAGCACGGTTATAACATGAAGTCGATTTTCTACAATCTTGGCTATGGAGCGTTGCCGTCGGCCGGAGCTGCCAACGACGGTGTGCGTGAAGACTGGTATTATTATCTTGACTCCGGCCGCCGGACAAAGGACTCCCACGACCTTCCTTCGAGCTGGAAAAGCAGCATAGAATTTGTCGATCCCGGCAATATCGGGTGGCAGAATTATATTTGTGACCGAAACGATGAGGTGTATTCAAATCTCAATTTCGACGGCTTCCAGGTCGACCAGGTTGGCCGGCGAGGATGGGAAAGAGGATATGTATATGACTATTGGGGCAACCGCTTCGACCTCGCCGACCATTTTCAGCCACTGCTCAAGGCATGCAAGCAGCGTCATCCGGACAAAAGCCTTATAATGAATTCCGTATCAAAATATGGAGCGCGTGAAATAGCATCGTCGGGCGTGGTGGATGTTTGCTACAATGAGATGTGGGCATCCGAGGCCGATATGATGGATTTGTACTGGGCTGTCTTCGACAACAAGCAAGCCGGAGGCGATGATATGAAAACCGTTTTTGCGGCGTATATGAATTATGATTTCGCCGACAAGAATTCCGGCAAGAATTTCAACACCCCCGGTGTTTTGCTTACCGATGCCTGCATATTTGCCCTCGGAGCCTCGCATCTTGAACTTGGAACCGGCGGCAATATGCTGTGCCGCGAATATTTCCCGGCTACCAACCTGAAAATGAGCGATGAACTTGTCGAGAGCCTAACCAGATACTACGATTTCATTACTGCCTACGAGAACTATCTTTACGACACCGAGCGTGAGCTTAGCCCGAGAATCACTTCTTTGTCCGACCATCAAATATCAATATGGAACTATCAGATGGGGCCGCAGCCTCGCCGAATAGTCGTGCATGGCAAGGAAGCCGAAACCGGCGCGCTGGTTTACCACATGCTCAATTTCAGCAGTGTCAACAATCTTGGTTGGCGCGACATCAATGCCGATATGCCGGCTCCCGAACATCTGTCGGACATAAAGCTCGATATCGACTGCGACCGCATGGTGTCGAAAGCATGGGTCGCTACCCCCGACAGCCACGCTTGCGTTCCCGTTGAACTTGATTTCACCCAGCAGGGACGGTCAGTCACAGTAACCGTGCCCTCGCTCGATTACTGGACGATGCTCGTCCTTGAATAAAATGTCCACCGCCATACTAATACTATTGGTGTCCGGTAAAAATTGCAACCCTTTATCGGCAAGTCGAAATTCAGAAGCACGAAGCGGCAGAGCCGCTTAATATGGTAGGCATGGGCGAAAGCCCATGTTATGATGAATAGCAGATATTCGACTGCGGCCGCAGTCGAACTTGCGTAAACCAACTAAACACGGGCTATTGCCCGTGCCTACCATATTCGACCGCGACTGCGGTCTGTATTTTCTTTTCAAATATGTAATTATATGGCACAAGCCGAAAAGTCGGCGCATGGAATCGCGTAGCGATTCGGAAATAAATTTGTGAAATCCTCGAAATTTGTGAAATTTGTGTACCCCGGAGCGCGGTCGCGCTCCTTTTTTACCACGAATTACACAAATTTCGAGGATTTCATAAATCACTTTGAATCAATTATGTAGGAAGAGGGTGTATCAAAATACCAAACAGTAGGGATGTACGGCCCGTGCGTCCGGGAAACCATATTAGTAATTAATTGATAATCAATTGTTAATCTGCGGACGCACGAGCCGTGCGTCCCTACAATCTCGGCATAAACAGCTTTTTGATACACCCTCATTATATTTTTCACAATCCGGAGGATTGTGTTCCTACCGGGTGGATTCACTCACTGACAGTTAAATAATAATGCTCTGGAATTACGGCTTGTGCCAATTATATCTCAAATTGCCCGGATATTTGAGTTGATTTATCAATCAGCAGATACATTTCCTGAAATATAGGGCTTATAAAGGTCTAAAAGCCATTATAAAAGCCGATTAACTACTTTTATCGGACAGCAATATAATAATAAAGAAAAACGGCAGCCTCAAATCGAGACTGCCGTTTTTCTATAAGACGAGTGACTTATCAAGCGAGGAAGCCGAGCAGCACACCGGCAGCCACGGCGGAACCGATTACACCGGCGACGTTCGGGCCCATGGCGTGCATGAGCAGGTAGTTCGACGGATCGTATTGCAAGCCGAGGTTGTTGGAGATGCGAGCCGACATGGGCACAGCCGATACGCCGGCGTTGCCGATGAGCGGGTTGATTTTCTTGTCTTTCGGCAACACGAGGTTGAAGAGTTTCACAAACAGCACTCCGGAAGAGGATGCGATGATGAATGCCATGAAGCCGAGGAAGAAAATGAAGATGGTCTGCGGGGTAAGGAAGTGGGAAGCCTGGGTTGAGGCGCCGACTGTCATGCCAAGAAGGATTGTAACGATGTCGGTAAGAGCGTTCGATGCTGTCTTGGCCAGACGTGTGGTAACGCCACATTCACGCAAGAGGTTGCCGAAGAAAAGCATACCGAGAAGCGGAAGGCCGGAGGGCACTACGAAGCAGGTGAGAAGCAAACCGACAATGGGGAAGATAATCTTCTCGTTCTGCGACACGGCGCGCGCGGGGCGCATTTTGATGAGGCGTTCTTTCTTGGTGGTGAAGAGTTTCATCAACGGGGGCTGAATCACAGGCACGAGAGCCATGTAGGAGTAGGCCGACACGGCGATTGCGCCCATGAGATTGGGAGCCAGTTTTGATGAAAGGAAGATAGCCGTAGGACCGTCGGCGCCACCGATGATGGCGATTGCACCGGCCTGGTCGGGAGCGAAGCCAATGGCAAGAGCCACCATGTAGGCACCGAAGATGCCGAACTGGGCGGCCGCGCCGATAAGCATCAGCTTGGGGTTGGCAATAAGGGCGGAGAAGTCGGTCATGGCGCCGATGCCGAGGAAAATCAGCGGGGGATACCATCCGGCCGACACGCCGTTATAGAGAATATTGAGCACGGAGCCTTCTTCGTAGATGCCGATTTCGAGACCGGCGCTTGCGTTGAAGGGGATGTTGCCGATGAGGATACCGAAGCCGATGGGTACAAGCAGCATGGGTTCGAAATTCTTCTTTATGGCAAGCCATATGAAGAAAAGACCCACGGCGAGCATGACAAAGTTGCCAAGCTCGGCATTGGCGAAACCTGTAAGTTCCCAGAACTGTTGCAGGTTGACGTGGATAAATTCACTGAAAGTCATATCCATAATAGATGAAGATGCTTTTGTGAATTATTCAATAGTGATGATTGCTGCGCCTTCAAGCACGGAGTTTCCGGGTTGGGCGTTGATGGCGGTAACCTTGCCGTCGCGTCCGGCACGGATAGCGTTTTCCATCTTCATGGCTTCAAGCATGGCAACGGTGTCGGCGGCTTTCACCGTGTCGCCAACCTTTACAGAGATAGAAAGGATGACACCGGGGAGCGGAGCCTTTACCACGAAACCGCCGGCGGGAGCTGCGGCGGGCTTGGCTATTACTTTTTCGCCGGAAGCAGTGCGCGGAGCGGCAGCGGCGCGGGGTTTGTTGACGACTTTAACGGGAGCGGCAGCACGCTCTAATTCCACTTTGTAGGGGATACCGTTTACTTCTACCTGGGCAATATTGTCGTCGATGTCGCCAACCGCCACTTTGTAGGTGTTACCGTTGATTTTATATTTATATTCTTTCATTGTTTTAAAATTGAATGGTGATTAGCGATGAGGAAGTTCGCGCAGACCGTAGATTTTAGAGTTCCAGGGCGAATAAGCGCGTTTTACCTTGTTGATGGTAAGGACAGTCGATTCGGTGTCGTGAGCGTTGAGATGCTCATGGAGAGCCATGACGATGGCGGCGATTTCTTCACCGGAGTCGTGGTCGACATCGCGCGAGGTGAGGCTGTTCTCGTTGTCGGCATGGGCCTTGGCCTTGTTGACGCGAGAAATCTTGCCGCCGATTTTGTTGATAATCATGAAGCAGACACAGAGCACGAGCAGGGCTGTGAAAACGATGCACATTGCCATGGCGGCCATGCCAAAGCCGTGACCGTCCATTTCGGCAAATTGCTCGATTTTGTTATTGGTGTCCTTAATTACGTTTGCGCTCGACGGGGTGATGTATTTTTCGCCGCCTGTGCGCACTTCCCATTCGCCATAGCCGTCGGCATTGCGGGCGTAAGAGGTGTTTGCAGGAAGATCGGCGGGTACGGTCACTTCATCGATCAGTGTCATGCCATCGGCATCGTAGATACCAATCCAATTCTCTTTTCCGGGAATGAGGACGAAGTTGGTATGGAATGTGCCGCGGTTGGGTTCTCCGTCATTGAAGAATACCACGTGTTGGCGTTTGGGTATTTTGGTATTGACGTCGCCAAGGGGTACGGGATATTTCTTGGGGTTGGCGGGGTCGTCGGTAAGATATACCGATGAAATTTCAAGCGGACCGAAGTTGGCATTGAAAAGTTCGACCCATCCCGCACGTCGGCCATAGTCGTCGACTATGCTGGAATCGTTCTGCACCATCACCTCGTTGATGCGCAATGCCTTGCGGTTCTGCGCCGGAGCTGAAAGTGCGAGCACGGCCAGCAATGTGAATAAGATGTGACGTTTCATATTGCTTAGAGGGGGATGTTGCCGTGTTTTTTAGCGGGATTTGTAACCTTTTTGGTAGCGAGCTGCTGAAGGGCGCGGATGATGCGGAAACGAGTGTTGCGAGGCTCGATTACATCGTCGATATAGCCGTACTTGGCAGCGTTGTAGGGGTTGCAGAAAAGTTTGTTGTACTCGGCTTCTTTTTCGGCGAGGAACTGAGCGGGGTTTTCAGAAGACTTGGCTTCTTTTGCGTAGAGCACCTCGACAGCGCCTGCGCCACCCATAACGGCGATTTCTGCGGTGGGCCATGCGTAGTTCATGTCGCCGCGGAGCTGCTTGCAGCTCATCACAATGTGAGAACCGCCGTAAGATTTGCGGAGTGTGACTGTAACCTTGGGTACGGTGGCTTCGCCGTAGGCGTAAAGCAGTTTGGCGCCGTGGAGGATTACAGCGTTGTATTCCTGGCCTGTGCCGGGGAGGAATCCAGGCACGTCGACGAGTGTCACCAGAGGAATATTGAAGGCGTCGCAGAAGCGGACGAAGCGTGCGCCCTTGCGGGAAGCGTTGCAATCGAGCACGCCGGCGAGGTATTTGGGCTGGTTGGCCACGATACCTACGGCCTGGCCGTTGAAGCGGGCGAAGCCTACGATAAGGTTCTTGGCATAGTCGGCTTGTACTTCGAGGAATTCACCGTTGTCGACAATCGCACCGATTACTTCGTACATGTCGTAAGGACGGTTGGCGGAGTCGGGAATGATTTCGTTGAGAGAATCTTCGAGACGGTCGATGGGGTCGTTGCATTCAACCAACGGGGGTTCTTCGAGGTTGTTCTGGGGAATGTAGCTGAACAGCTTGCGGATAATTTTGAGGGCGTGTTCGCCGTCTTCGGCCGCAAAGTGAGCCACACCGGAGCGTCCGGCGTGTACTTCGGCGCCGCCGAGGGCTTCCTGGGTAACATCTTCGCCGGTTACGGTTTTCACCACTTTCGGTCCGGTGAGGAACATATAGGAAATGCCTTTGGCCATGATGGTGAAGTCGGTGAGGGCAGGGGAGTAAACCGCACCGCCGGCGCAGGGACCAAGGATAGCGGAAATCTGAGGAATTACACCGGATGCCATGATGTTGCGCTGGAAAATTTCAGCATATCCGGCAAGGGCGTTGATACCTTCCTGGATACGTGCGCCGCCGGAGTCGTTAAGGCCGATGACAGGAGCGCCCATCTTCATGGCCATATCCATAATCTTGCAGATTTTGAGGGCCATGGTCTCTGACAGAGAACCGCCGAATACGGTGAAATCTTGTCCGAAGACATAAACAAGACGGCCGTCGATAGTACCGTAGCCGGTAACGACGCCGTCGCCGAGGAATGATTTCTTTTCTTGACCGAAGTTTGTGCAACGGTGACGGACAAACATGTCGATTTCTTCAAACGAACCTTCGTCGAGAAGTTGGGCGATGCGCTCGCGGGCAGTGTACTTGCCGCGTTCGTGCTGTTTGTCGATGGCTTTCTGACCACCGCCGAGACGAGCCTCGGCGCGCAGTTCGATAAGTTCTTTTACTTTTTCAAGCTGGCTGCTCATAAGTTGAAGTTTGAATCATAAATTTTGAGTTCCGGGAAATGGCTGGCCATGTTCCCGGAGTTCAAAATCTATATTTAAAAAAGATGTGTATATTTCTTATTTGTTGGGGTCTTCGCAGAGTTCGACGAGAGTGCCTACGGTCGATTTCGGGTGAAGGAAGGCGATGTTGAGGCCTTCTGCGCCTTTGCGGGGAGCCTTGTCGATGAGACGGCAACCTTTTTCTTCTGCTTCGGCCAGTGCGTTTGCCACACCTGATTCAACAGCAAATGCCACGTGCTGGATGCCGCCGCGACCGCCGTTGTTGGCAATGAACTTTGAGATAGCGCTGTCTTCCGAAGTGCCTTCGAGAAGTTCGATTTTGGTTTGTCCAACCTTGAAGAACGCGGTGCGCACTTTCTGGTCTGCTACTTCTTCGATGGCGAAGCATTTGAAACCGAGGATGTTTTCGTAGAAGGGGATTGCTTCTTCGAGGCTCGGTACAGCGATACCGATGTGTTCAATGTGGGAAATGTCCATGATTGGTTAGATTTATTTGTTAAGTTGTTTTATTTCGAGGATAGATTATATATCTTTCAAAATGCAAATTTACAAATTATTTGCAAACATCATATTATTTTCACACTTTTTAGCAAATGCTTTTATTCAGTGTAAAACTGTATCATTTTTCGTATTGCCCTTTGGCACACCGGGCAAAATGCGTCGGTGTTGTTCACCCGCATCCGGCAGTAGTCGGCCGGGCGATATATGCCGTGAAAAGAATAGCCGCCTCCTTCATAAAGTCCGACGGGATATTGCATCGACAGGTCGGTTGGGGTAGGCTGCGGAGTGCCGTCGGCAAGCATGTCTTTCCATTTCGAGTCAAAGTCGACGAGAGTGGTTATGTTTGGCTCCCAAGGCTCGGCATCGAGCGGGTATGTGTTGTCCATCACGTCGCCATCGTAAAAATATTCGTCGGCAAGGCCTCCGAAGCTGTGGCCGAATTCGTGAGTGACAACATTGTTGAAGTTGGTGCCGCGTGACGATGTAAGGGTGTAGGCGTTGAAAATGCCGCCGCCTCCATATTCGTCGGAATTGGCGAGAATAATGAAATGCTCGGCAGGAATTCCTCGGCAGGCTTCGTGCATGGCCCATACCGATGGCGTGGTGAGATAGCGGTCGGAATAAAATGTGGAAAAATGCGAGTCGAAGGCCGTGTGGCGCCAGTCGGCATATTTAGGCGTGGATACGCCGGTTGTGTCCGACGGGGTTTCTACTGCGATAATGTCGAACCGCTCGCGGAATTCATCGAATGGCTTATGGCTGAACAGAGCCTTGACGGCGGCTTTGGCATCGGCTATGAACAGCGGCATATCCGACTCCGTGTAGCCCTCGGCAAGGATGGCGACCGAAATTTTGGGTCCCCGGAACGAACCGCGATGAATATATGTATGCGGAAGCGCCCCACGGCTATCCTTTTTTATAAGGATATCGGCAGGGTCGATAGTAAATGTGCTTGTCGCTATTGCGTTGTGGCGTTTGTCGCGCAAAGTCACCGTGGCCGTGGCCGTTGACCGTGGCATCGGAACAGTGACGGAATGTTGAAAAGCCCGATTCTCTTTCGGATTCAGGTCGAGCCACTCGCTGAACAGGGAGGAAAATGAGTTGCGGTAAATAGTGTCGCCCTCTGCGGTGACAACCGTGACATCGCCCGACCCTTTGAGGAGCAGGCTGTCGAGATTCGTTTTCCGGCCGGCCCATCCCGGTTTGCAATGTAGCCGGCTGAGGCTTACCGACACACTTTCATGGGTCCCCGACAATATGAGGTCGAGGCGCAAGGTGGAGTCTGCAAAAAAAGTGTTGAATCCTGAAGCATGTGCCGATGCGCATATAAATAAAGCGCATGCTGCGTTAAGCAGTCTTTTCATGATACAGATGCGGTTTGCCGGCTGAAAGATTGTCCCGAGGCTTCTCGGGTCTGCTTATTCTATCGGGAACTGACGCTTGAAAACTTCCTTGAACGAAATGAGAGTTTCGGTGCGCGATGTGTCAAGCCGTTGGAATTTGTCTTGGATTATTTCCAGGAGATGGTCGTTGTTGCGGGCGACTACTTTTGTGAATATATCGTAATGTCCTGTGGTGAAGTGACATTCTACAACCTCGGGTATCTTTTTGAGATCTTCAATAACCTTGGTGAATTTGGTGGGGTCGTTAAGGAATATGCCTATGTATGCGCATGTCTCGTAGCCGAGCGAGGCGGGATTTATTTGACATTCTGTGCCGTTGACTACACCTTTTGCCGTGAGGCGTTGGAGGCGCTGGTGGATTGCTGCGCCCGACACGCCAAGTTCGCGGGCTATTTCGAGATAAGGCTTTCGGCCATCCTCGCCCAGTTTTTGAAGAATCTGGATATCGATTTTATCGAGTTGCTGACGATTCATAGTCTTTTTATTAACTTAGAAATTTTAAGTTTTCCGTATTTATTTGCAAATTTAATAAATATATTCTAAGTACATGACAAAAATTTGAAGATATCTAATTTTGGCTTGTAGTGAGGT